>JACCDP010561306.1_pt1 | contig 116922 bp, 187 predicted proteins | sample 7445841 | NCBI WGS metagenome assembly JACCDP01 (sample SAMN15323441, study PRJNA562643) | freshwater metagenome | isolation source: river surface water | place: USA:Blue River Watershed | collected 2017-08-17
GCTAAACTAGATTCTACACTTAATAATCAACTAGCACGTAAAGGAACGGCGATTGCTTTATCAATAGCTCTAGGATAATATGGCAGAAACGTTTAAGAACGCATCACTACAGAATGTAAGCAACTCATCGGCGCAGACTCTTTATACTGCCCCAGCTGCTACTTCTACTATTGTCCTAGGTGCTGCGTTAGCGAATAAAACAGGAAACACAATCTCAGCGACTTTAAACTTCGTTGACACATCAGCAAGTACAACTACTAAGATGTTAAACTCGGTGCAAATACCACCAAACACAACACTTGAAGTTTTCGCTGGACAAAAATACGTACTTGAAACTGGTGATAGCCTGAGTGTATTAGCTTCAGCCGGAAGTTCATTAGACGTAACACTAGCAGTGTTGGAGCTTAGCTAATGCCTTTCCTAGGTAACGAACCTTCGAATACATTCGTCTCTATTGCCAAACAAACAATCACTGGCAATGGTGGAACATCCTACGCGTTAAGTTATTCAGTTACATCGGCTAACGACATCGATGTATTCTTTAATAACGTACGTCAAGAACCTACTGTAGCTTATACTGCTACAGGAACAACTATTACATTCACTGAAGCGATCGCATCGACTGACTCAGTGTATGTTCTTTATAACGCTCAAGCGATTGGGACAATTAGTCCTCCAACTGGAAGCGTTGGTCCTACAGCTTTAGATAGAGCATACGTCCAAGATAGTAGCGGAGTAACTAATCTAAGTAACGTCTCTAGATTAAACTTTAATACATCTAATGCTTACACAATCATTACATCATTAAATCCAGCAGGAAGTGCATTTACTAATAATTACTTTAACGGTTTATCACATACGTTTCAAACTAGTGGCACTGATAGATTAGTTATTGATAGTTCTGGAAGAGTGACTATTACAAATCAACCGGCGTTTTATGCATATAATGGAGCAGCACAAAATCCAGGATCTGTTTATACAGTGCAATTTACTATTGCTGCATTAAATAATGGAGGTCACTATAATACATCTAATTATAGATTTACAGCTCCAATAGCTGGTAAATATGTATTTACATTTAGTGGTATGTCAAATGGTAGTTATAATAGATTTGGATTATTTGTAAATAATACGTTATATAGTGATCAAAGATTTTCAACTAATCAAGGATATGAAAATTTTGGTGCTACATGGATAATTTCTTTATCTTCAGGCGATTATGTTGAAATTAAAAATGATATACAGAGTAATGGACAAGGCGATATACATGGGGATTATAGAAACTTTGGTGGATACCTATTAGGATAATATATGCCGTTAAGTAGACTTACAACTTCTTCTTTTACGCCTAATGGAATAGCTTTAAAAGATATTTCAACGGCACCATCACAATTAAATGGCATGAAAAATCTTCTTATTAATGGAGATTTTCGTATATGGCAGCGTGGCACTGATTTAAATCCATTAGTTAGTGGAAATGGCGTTACTGGAGTTGATAGATGGACAAACCAATATGTTGACTTTACCGCTAGAGTTCGTAAAGTTGAAGACGCAATTAATGGCGAAACTGTTGACACTGCTGAGATTACTAAAACTGGTGGAACATACGCATCTTGTGAATTTAGTCAAAAAATAGAAACACAAGTAGCAAAATATCTTCGTGGTCAAATAGTTACATTTAGTTTCTGGGTAAAAAAAGTTGGTTCTACCTTTGGATCACATGCATGCCAATTTTGGTTAGGTGATTCTGAAACAGCAGACGATACTGGTTGGACAAATCAAAGGACATATGATAGAGGACGTTCTTCTGGTGTAACTGGAACTAACACTTTAGTTACTTTTACAAATAACAACTGGACAAAATATACTATTACTAGAACATTAAGCGCTGATACAAATACAATTTATTGTACTATTTACACAGTTAATACACCAAATAGTGAAGGTATCAGAATTGCTAAATGCCAACTAGAAATTGGATCAGTAGCAACTGATTTTGAACGTCGTTCTATTGCTTTAGAAGATCAAATGTGTAAAAGATATTATTGGCGCGATTATGGCCCAGCATATACTTGGCGCTATGCAGGTCAAGGAAATTATATAAGTTCTTGTGCTGGTGGAATGTATCCTACAGAGATGAGAGCATTTCCAGCGTTTGCACACAATTTAACTGGTGGTTCTGCGTCGACAAATCCAGGTTCAACTGCAGGTGCGTGGTCATTTTACATACAAAATGCAGGTTGGAGTGGCGGATCATCTTATAATGGTGGTTCAATTACAAATTTAAACTTTAGTGGTAACACTAAATCTTGGAGTGGAGGAATCTATTGGTTCTATCCAAGCAATGGTACTGAAACTACACATATAAAATTTAGTAGTGGATCATATTTAGAAGCAAATGCGGAATTTTAATATGTACAAATTATCTAAAATAAATGGTTATATTACATATTATGACGATGATATAACGAAGTCAATCCCTATTGATAATAATAATCCCGACTATCAAACTTATTTAAAATGGTTAGATGGATATGAGTGGCAGATTACTGCGCCAATGAAAATGGAATGGGTTAAAGTTGCAGAAAGCAACACACCGCTTCCAGCAGATGAGGAATAATAAATGCCGTTCTTAGGAAAACAACCTTTCACAGGTGAATTTAAAAAATTAGATACTATTGTACCTAATGGCGCTTCGTCATACACATTAAACTATGATGGCGCTGCATTTACACCAGGACAAGCCGAGCGTCTACAAGTTTCAGTCAACGGTGTTATGCAAGCACCTAACGTTGCCTTCACAGTAAATGGATCTACCATCACATTCAGTGAAGCGTTAACTGCATCTGATGTTATCGATTTTATCGTCTCTATGGGCGAAGTTGGTAATACAACTACAGTCTCCGATGGTTCAGTCACTCCAGCAAAATTAGCAAGTAACTTGGTTTTAGATAGCACACCAATTCGTGTTAATACTAACTCAATCGATGTTGATGTTACTATCGCTGCGAATCAGAACGCGTTTGTGGCTGGCCCGATCACCATAAATAGCACTATGGTAATTAATGGAACATTTACGGTAATCTAATATGGCTAGTGATTTAACAGTACAAACAATTCGAGGTCCAGGATCCGGCGCTAATGCTAATAAAGTTATTGTGCCAACTGGCCAAACACTTACGCTTGAAGATAAACTAGCGTATGATAACTTACCAGTTGGTAGTGTTTTACAAGTTGTAAAATTTAACTCTGATACTAAATTTGCAACATCTGCTGCTGAAACTAATGTTAACTTAACAGATTATCAAATTTCTATTACACCTAAATATTCAAATTCATTAGTCATTGTTGATTATTACGTACCACTAAACCATACATCTGGTGGTGGAGGAAACTGCGTGATGTGGATAGCTGCTACAAAATCTATTGATAATGGTTCATCATGGTCAAAAGAAACTATTAGTTCAGCTGGAGGAAGTAGTTCAGCTGAAAGTAGAGCACGTGGAGTTGGACATGCTTTTAGAAAATTAAATGGTTATGATACTAATGATAACCAAGCAGAACATTTAAAAGCTTTTGATTTTCCAGGAAGTACTAGTCAAGTTAGATACAGTTTACAATATAGACAAGAAGCTTCAAACTCTGGCACTATAGTTTTTGGAAGAAGTAATAGTAATAATAGCGCTTGGGGATTTAGTGGACAAATACACATTACAGCAATGGAGATTAAACAATAATGGCTGTCTCTACTGCTTACGTTAATCAAATTCTTCCAAAGGACGCAGCAAGAGTTGCAATTCCTGGACACGTCATTCAAGTTGTACAAGGTATAACTACAACTGAAGTTGAAACAGCATCATCAAGCCCTGTCAACACGACCTTAGCAGCTTCAATAACTCCTACTTATAGTAATAGCAAAATATTAATTATGATTACTGTAGCAGAAGCCACTAAAAATGCAAACAACGCCAATAATAGAATTCAGTTTCAATTATGGAAAAATGGATCTAATATGACTATTAATGGAAAAACATTTATTACTAGTGGAACGTTATATACTGCAACAGCATTACAGCAGCGTGGTAGTATGGCATTTAATTATTTAGATACACCTAATACAATATCATCATTAGAATATAGATTATATTTTTTATCCAATGATGCAACTTCTGCAGTATCTGTTCAAAATAATCAATCTCCTTCAACTATTACATTAATGGAGATTGCGCAATGACGGGCATTTTAAAAGTTGATACAATTCAAAAGAATAATGGTGCAACTCCAACTGCTAAAGATCTTGGTATTAATGTAACTGGAAATGTATTACAAATTGTAAGTGCTAACAGAACTAATGAATTTACTACTACTAGTTCTACGTATGTAGATATAGTTACATTAAATATAACACCATCAGCATTATCAAGCAGAATATTATTAATATATCATACAAACGGTGGAACAAATGGTGATGTAATGCACGGTTATTTAGGCTTATTTAGAGGCTCTACAGAAATATTTAAAGCAGATAGCTCTTCAAATAGAAGAGGTGCAACTGCAGTAATCAACACTGCGACTCAAGTTCAACAATCATATTCTATGAGTTATATTGATTCGCCTAATTCAACTACGCAAATAACATATAGGTTACAAGCTTTGTCTTCAAATGGAGGCACTCTTTATATTAATAGATCTGCTAGAGATACAGATCAATTAGCATATGACGGGCGTTCAGTTACTACATTAACAGCATTGGAGATCGCAGCATAATGGCGCTAACACGTTTAAACAATCGTTCAGTCTCTGCTGTTACTTCATTTGTAACTCCAAGCAATATTACATCTTATTCGAATATTGGGCCGTGGCAACATATTGAAACTAGAGCATATTCAACTGACACAGCAACTCCAATTAACTTTTTTGTTTTTAACAATAATTATGTTGCTTATAAAGTAATACTTCCTTATTGGAATTGTGTTACTGAAAATGCTGAACTATATTTAAGGTTTACTACAGGAACTAGTGCTATTACTGAAAATTATTATTATCAATCTAGAACAATGATGGGTGGTGGTGATAATTCACATAACCAAGTGTCTTATTATCCAACTAATGAAGGTATTATGTGGGATGATTTTTGGAGTAGCGAAAATGGTGGAGTTCATGGAGAAATAATAATCTATAATGCATCAACCCCCACTTTAAATAATATAGACACAAATCGAGGTACATATTATAGACCATATGCAACCTATACTTTAGTTGGCTATGATACAGTTGGAGGACAAGGATATGCTAGGGTTGATGGCGCTATTAGATATAACTTAGAAAACGCAGCAACATATTATAGTGGATTTCAGTTATATCATTCTGGTTATGCTGCAGTTAAAGCAAAATCACATGTTATGATTTACGGTTTACGTAAAGTTTAATTTTTAAAGGAAACAAAATGGCATCAATTGCACAAGCTCTTTCAGAGTTAGGTATTAAAGAATGGGTGCTTCGTGGTGAACCAACTACTGAGGCAGAATTTAACGAGATGTTTCGTAAAGTTACTGGAGCGGACGCTAATGGTTCAGCCATTGAGTCTTCAGACCCAGTAGACTTTGGAACTACATGGGCAGCAGTAAAAGCTAAAAAAGATGAGTTAGTTGCTGCAGCTCCACTAAAAGCATTACGTGAAGAACGTAACCGTAAGTTAGCTGAGACTGACTGGTGGGCAACATCAGATCGTACGATGACCGCAGAGCAAACTGCTTATCGTCAAGCATTGCGCGATATTACAGAAACATACACATCACTACAAGATGTAGTATGGCCAATTAAACCATAATATAAATATTAGATATGTCTTTTACTAAAATCACATCAGACGGAATTGGCGATAACGCAATTACATCAAGTAAGATTGCGTCTGGCGCTGTCACAGTCGCAGATATTCCTGATGGTGAGATTACAACTGCTAAATTGCATACAGTATTACAAAATACTATTAATGGTAAAGCAGATCAATCTACAACTTATACAAAGACAGAAGTAAATACTGCGTTAGCATTAAAAGCTGGAATTGACGCATTAAATGGCGCAATAACTATTCCAATTGGTACTACAGCACAACGCCCCGCATCACCTATAGGTGGAATGACACGATACAATACTACATTAAGTCAATTAGAATTATACGATGGCACTGAATGGGTTGTAGTAAAATCATCATTTGGTGCAACTGGTGGAACTATTACTGATGTTGGAGGATATCGCTATCATACTTTCACATCATCTGGTACTTTTACAGTTACAAAGGGCACAAATAATATTCAATACTTAGTAGTTGGTGGAGGTGGTGGCTCTACTGGTCGTTATGGTGGAGGCGGAGGTGCCGGTGGTTACATTGCTTCAAACGCGTTAGTTTCTTCAGGAACAATTTCAATTACGATTGGTGGCGGCGGCGCTGCGGGTGGACCAAGTGGGCAATCATCGCGAGGTCAAAGCGGAAGCAATACAACTGTATCTGGTTTAATATCACACACTGCTATAGGCGGTGGCGCTGGTGGTGCCACTGATGGAAACTATACTGGTTTATCTGGTGGTTCTGGTGGCGGTGGATCAAATGGAAATGCTTCTGGAGGAGGTGCTGAAGGAGGTTCTGGTACTTCTGGTCAAGGCACTTCTGGTGGTTATGGAGTATCAAGTTATGGATCTTATCCGTGGAAATCTGGTGGTGGAGGTGGAGCCGGACAAAGCGGTGCTAATGGAAACACAAGTTCTGGATTACCAGGAGCTGGAGGTAATGGTTTACAATGGTTAAATGGCACTTATTATGCTGGAGGAGGATCTGGTGGATCACACCAACCACATGGATTTACTGGTAGAAATCCAGGCGGTTTAGGCGGTGGCGGTGGATCTGGAAGTGTCATTGACAATAATAATAAATCTCCAGGTGAAGATGGAATAGCAAATACTGGTGGAGGTGGTGGTGGTTATATTACAAATAGTGGTGATTCAACTGGATATGGCGGTTCAGGTGGTTCAGGTATTGTAATCATCCGCTATCAAGTTTAATAGGAAAAATAAAATGGCTCATTTTGCAAAAGTAGTAGACGGCAAGGTAACACAAGTGATTGTTGCCGAGCCAGAATTCTTTGAAACATTCGTAGATAATTCTCCAGGCGAATGGATTCAAACATCATATAATACGCGTGGTGGTCAACACACTTTAGGCGGTACACCATTACGTAAGAACTATGCAGGAATTGGTTTCACATACGATCGTACCCGTGACGCTTTTATTCCTCCACAACCATTCCCATCATGGACATTAGACGAAGATACGTGTCTATGGAATGCGCCGATTGCATATCCACAAGATGATAAGAGTTATACATGGGATGAACAAACAACTAACTGGGTAGAAGTGACAGAGTAATGTCAAAGAATCGCAACCTAGCAAACCTTATTGCTAATAGCAGTAATCCAATTACTGATTTAATAGCATCTGCACCTAGCGCTTTGAATACGTTAGATGAATTGGCTGCTGCGCTTAATGATGATGCAAACTTTGCTACAACAGTTACAAATTCTTTAGCAGCAAAAGCTAATAGCGCTGATGTAATAACAAAAGATGCATCTACAGGCGCTGCAATACTTCCAATTGGAACTACTGCGCAAAGACCAGCATCTCCAAATAATGGAATGATAAGAAAAAATAGTTCAACTGGTTACTTAGAATATTATAATGCTGTTACATCTAGTTGGATTGGAATTGGGCAATTATCAGCTTCTGGTGGAACAGAAACTACATATACTTCTAATGGTACTACTTATAAAGTTCATACATTTACAACTTCTGGAACTTTAAGCGTTAATTATGGCGGAGCTGTTGATTATGTAGTAGTAGCTGGTGGTGGAGCTGGTGGTAATTGGCACGCTGGCGGTGGTGGAGCCGGCGGAATGTTAACTGGAACAACTGGTATTGCTCCAGGAACATATTCTATTGTGATTGGTGCAGGAGGTGCAGGTGGAACTACATCTGTTGGTAATAATGGAGGCGACAGTGTTGCTTTTGGATTAACTGCAATTGGTGGTGGTAGAGGTGGAAACTACGATGTTATAGGCCCTGCGTCTGGTGGATCTGGTGGTGGTGGTAATGGTGGTAATAATGGTTCATATAATACTGGAGCATCAGGGACTACAGGACAAGGTAATGGCGGCGGCAATGGCGCTGGTGGACACGCTGGCGGTGGCGGCGGCGGTAAAGCTGGAGGTGGTGGACATGCTTCTAGTGGCAGTGTAGCTGGTAATGGTGGACTTGGTGGAACAACAACTATAAGAACAGGATCAACTGAATACTATGCTGGTGGAGGCGGTGGCGGAGTATGGCCTTCTGCTAACTATGGTGTAGGGGGACAAGGTGGTGGAGGTAATGGAAGCTATAATGGAAATTCAAATCCTCCAACGCCTGGAGCAATCAATAGTGGTGGAGGTGGTGGTGGATCTGGATCACAAGGTAATGCTACGTCATATGCTGCACAAACGTCAGGTGGTTCAGGAATCGTAATTGTTAGATATGTAATATAAAGAAAATAACAAATGGCATTAGATCAAATTACCTCGCTATCAATCGCACCTGATGCGATTACTCCTGCTCTTATTGCAGATGGTGCAATCAGTTATCAGAACTGTGATTGGTACTCACCTAACGTTGCAAACTCAACAGGTGCTTTAAAGCTTCCTCGTGGTACAACAGCCGAGCGTCCAACTACGGTGTTAGGTGGACGCGAAGTAGTTACATTTGATTTAACTACTTCGCAACCAGATTTAGTTTTTGGCGATCCTGGCTTTGATATGATGGATCCTTGGCAGTGGTCATGGACAGCAAACTATAATCGTGTTAATCCACAAACAAATTTAACAGTGAACGGTGGTGAGACTGTTTCTGGATTAACATTACTTCGCGGATCTACATACACGTTCCGTAACTTTACTCGTGGACATATGCTATGGTTAAAGACTCAAGCATTGTCTCAAGCAGAATACAATGCTGGTCAAGTTGATCTATATAAACTTGGCGTATCAGACGGTGTAACTAATAATGGTGCTAAGCGTACAAACGTTGGTGATGGTCCAGTGTCAATCACTTGGACTATTCCATTAAACTATCCACACAACCAAGTTGTTATTCAGCATGGTCAGTATGGAATGGACAATACAGTTGCGATTGCAAACGCACCTGCTGAAACACTAGGTTACATTCGTTTAAACACTCAGCTTGGTTCAGATGAAACTACAGGCGTTGGCCTTGAGTACTATACTGGACAAGCATGGGTAGAAGTTGGTTCACAACCAGACTTTCAGATCTTAACACATCCAACTGGTACACTTACAACTGAGGATTGGCAGTCAGCTTCTGGAACAGAAGATTTTAACTCTGCAACTGGAACTGATGATTGGGGTAGCGCTATCGTTACCGCTTTCCTTGATGATGGTAATTTATCAGTTAATGCTGATCACGCAGTTGTAGCGCATGATGGAGTTACTGGTGGTGGCATCCCAATGCTTAGAGCTGATATGTCAAACCTATCAGTTTCATTGGTCAACACTAAATATAACTTCTTAAGAGCAGATAGTCAAACACTTACTGGTTGTGCAACATCTGGTTCTACTACAGCAAGATTAGCATTTGCAAACGCTATTGAAACAGGTGTAAGCAATATTGTATTAAGTGATTCAAATAAAAAGATCACTATTAATAAAAACGTAACTAACTCATACTTTAAGTTTGAACTTAAATTAAAACCATCAGCAGATTGTACATTTGAAGTTTGGAAGAATGGTTCTAAATTAACATATGCAGACTATAACGTAGAGTCAGGTTACCATAGAACAATTACATGGATTGAAGCAGCGAGCTTTGGAGATTACTTTGAGCTTAGACTCAAGACTTCAAGCACTGATTCAATCACTATAAATAACACAGATACACTACTTATCGAATTCATCGGGAGTTAATAATGGCAAAACAAGTACAACTTCGTAGAGGCACTACAGCTGAGCTTAGCTCAGTTACAGGTGCTATCGGTGAAGTTATCGTCGACACAACAAAAGATACCTTAACGGTGCATGATGGTTATACCGTCGGCGGTACACCATTATTAAAAGAAGACCTAGGTAATCTTGCTAATAATAGCATTGGTCTTGGTAAGATTGCAACTGGTACACAAGGACAAATTCTTTACTATAATGCAAGTGGTCAATTAGTAACTTTAAGTCCAGGAACATCAGGTTATGTTCTTAAGACTAATGGTGCAGGAGCTAATCCATCTTGGGGTGAAGGATTACCTACACAAACAAGTAATTCTGGTAAAGTACTTACAACTAATGGCACATCAGCTTCTTGGACAACACCAAGTATTGTAAAAGTACATTATTTAACTTATAGTACTAGAACACAACCTGGAAATTCTTTTACTGGAGCAACATTTAATTTTGGAAGTTTTACTCCAGTTAATGCAGCGACAAATGGTTTTATTGTACATGCAAATATTCCTGGTAGACATGAAGGACAAAACTTTAATGGCGCAGGTATTAGATTTTCTGGATCTAGTACATATGATTATAGAGAACTAGGTATGTTATATGCTGGGCCAGGATCTTATCAAACGTTTAACTCATTCAACTTTGTAATTTCAGAAGGTTCTATTGCACAAACGACTTATACAATACAACACTATATTTACACTGCAAACTCAAATATGAATACTTATTGTGTTAACTCAAGCGATGATGGACGATTAAATCAAACTGTTGCAACATGTATGATTATTGAATTTAAGAACCCTTAATTGAAAGTAGAATAAGATGAATACAATTTATTTCGATTTAGTTATAAGAACATATGTAGACTTTCCTGGATATGTTGGTAATCCTCCGCAATCACAAGAAGAATATTCTAACTTACAGTGGTTCAGTGATTGGAATAAACCAACTTGGCAGCAAGTTGAAGTAAAAATTGCAGAGTTAGAAGTTTTAAAATATAAAGAAGATAGAGCTAAAGAATATCCAAAGATCGCTGATCAATTAGATATGCTCTATCATGATATTAAAAATGGAACTTTAGATTCAGGTGCTTGGATTCAAGCAATTGAAGCAGTTAAAACACAATATCCTAAACCATAATGGCACTACGTAAAGTACAAAGTGGAGTAATCGCCGACAACGCGATTACATCTGATAAGATCGCAGCAGGAGCAGTAACAGCTTCTGATATTGCTGCAGGCGCAGCTGTACCTACGCAAACTGGCAATGCAGGTAAGTATTTAAAGACTGATGGAACTACGTCTTCTTGGGAAACAGTTCCAGTTCCAACACCAACTGCAGTCAGTGATCAAGATAATACATCAACTGGTTATTTAGATCTTCCATCGGGCACAACAGCACAAAGACCCGGAACTCCAACACAGGGTATGATTCGTTATAACACTACATTAGGGTTAGCTGAACAATATACTGCTTTAGGTTGGCAATCGATTGATTCTCCGCCAGTAGTTACTTCTTTTAGTGGTACAATTAATACTGATACAAATAGCACAATCACTGTAACTGGTTCAAATTTTAGAAGTGGCGCTATAGTTTATATTGAAGGTGCTGCTGTTAGCAACACATCTAGATCATTAACTACAACATATATTTCTTCAACGCAATTAACTGCTGCCACAAATGCAGGATCAGTTAATTATATTGGTGGTGCTGCATATGATATTAAAGTTATAAATCCATCAGGCCTATCTTCTGTATTAGGCGCTGCTGGAATAGTTGATAGAGATCCTATTTGGTCTACTGCAGCAGGAAATCTTGCTACTATTAATGATGCGTATGGATCTTATTCTCCTATTACTACACTATCAGCGTCTGATCCAGATGGAACTTCTATTAGTTATGCTATTACATCTGGATCACTTCCTGGAAACGTAACGCTAAATACTTCAACTGGTGCTATTAGTGGTGATCCAGATAACGTTGTAAACTCTACAACATATACGTTTGAAGTAACAGCTTCTTCTAATTCACAAAGTGTTCCAAGAACATTTAATATTATAGTTAATCCTATAGCTGATGGTTCAAGTTCAACAAGAGCTGCAACATCAGCGCTATCATTATATGATTTAGGATTTAGAACCGATGGAGTTTATTGGATAAATGCTAATGGAACTCCAACTCAACTTCATTGCTTATTAAGTAATACTTTTGTTGGTGGATTCTATGGAGCAACATCATCTAAATCTGGATGGACGCAATTTGCTCAACGCGTAAATTCAATTGGTGATATTAATATTCAATCAAACACTGGAACTCCAGATACAAATGGTTCAAGTAATTGGGCTTTAAGCACATTTAAGCAAAACTTTGATACTGGTGCTTCTTTTTCTACAGAAACTGAAGTGCTAATTGATATTGATGGTACACACACATTTATATATGATGGCTGGAGACAAATTTCTAGAAGTTTATCTAATAGCCAAATAGATATATTAAGAGGTTATACTGGATCATATTCATTTTTAAGTGAATCTACTTGGAATACAACTACAAGAACAGGAAATGATCCAGATGCAGGTTGTAGTAGTTGCTTTAGACCTAAATATAAGAACTTTAATGCAGACTATGCATATGTTCAAACACAAGAAATGGTAAACTCACATAGTGGTACACCATGCTCTGATTGGTGTGGTTCTGGATTTGGAAAATCATATACTTCTAGAATATCTCCTACAATATACAAAGCTGGAGGATGTTATTCTGGAGGTGGAGATCCATGCTCAGATCAAAGCGTAGGACAAATTGGATCAGTTGCAAAATTTTATTTTAGACAAAGACCAGTTTAAAAATGAAAAAAATAGATCATGAACAAGCGAAAAACATCATAGATACATATAAACAAAAAGACAAAATACAAGTCTTTTGTTTAGTAAGTTTAAATAGTGAGTGTCCTTTATGTAAAGGCATATTAAATGATTCGAATGTATTCACAAAACTTGAAGAAGATGGATTAATTGAATCATATATTATAAATGTAGATGAGATATTTAAAGTATTTCCTACGCCATTTAAATTTATGATGTATTATTACATCCCTTGGAACGAAAAACAGTCTCCGCAATTTAGAGATCATTATCTTTTATATGAAGAAATGAAACTTGATTTTTTATATTGGATTAATAAAGTGAGAAAGTAATGAATATTATCAACAATGAGTTGTTTACTATACGTGAAAAATATGAAGTTGAAGAAAAATTTATTGGTGAAAGACAAAGTAAGATATGCGTAGTACATGATATTTTCGAGTATCCAGAAGATGTTTATAAATTTATTAAAGAACATCCAATTGAATTAAACAAAACATATGATGCAGATTTTAATTATGCTGGACCAAGTGCAGTACATAATACTCCAGGATATGTAGCAGATGTTAGATTAGAAGTTCGTCCATTAAGAAGATTTATGAATTGGATGACTAGTCAACACTTTAAAGATCCGGAGTACTATAGAAATATTAACGTTAGAATTAATGCTTTTACGTCCGGACTTACTGCATTAAAAAGAGCATGTTACCCTCACACCGATTCTTATAGATCTTCATATTCAGCTACAATCTATTTAGATAAAAAGAATCTGGGTGGAACTTCTTTTTACAGATTCAATAATGGGTTAGAGTATAATATTAATACTAAACTTTATGATGAAAGAATGATTGAATTTGATAAATGGAATAATCATTGGAGTCATTCAACACTATGCGAATTTAATACAATTGATAATGATGATAACTGGACAATGTATCATTTAGAATCTATGGAATGGAATAAAGTAGTTGTTTATGAAGCTGGTTTATTTCATAATGCATTTGTAAAACCTGACATGTATAAAAATGAATATAGAACGTCTATTAACTTATTTGCGTTGGGTTAAAGAACTTTTCTTTTATGATAAAAATCTACAAGAAGAAAGATTAAAAGTTTGTAGAGGATGTCCATATTACAAAAATAAGTTTTGTAAAATATGCAAATGTTTTATACCTTTTAAAACTAGATTAGAAGAAGTTAGTTGTCCTATTTTAAGATGGAAACCTAAATCACATAATTGGAAATTTAATGAAAAGCATTGAGTTGTTCTCTATACCAGTTTGTCAATATAATTATACAGATCATAAAACTTTAAAATATAAAATATCTAATCTTATTGAAAGTAATGATTATTCTGTAAGCCCGTATTCAGATAAAATAAAACATTATTTTGAAGATCAGAATTTTTTAAATGATGATCTTAAAGACTTTGAAATATTTTTAAAGGCTAGTTGTTCAAACTTCATACAAGAAGTTTTAGGTTATGATTGCGATGAAGTAATTATAACAGATTGTTGGATAAATGTTTGTGATGTTGGGGGATATCAAGTAAAGCATGATCATGCTAATTCTTTTGTATCTGGAACATACTATATTAATATAAACAATAACCATTCGCATATAGATTTTTACAGTTTAAATGAAGTTAATCTAACTCCTTTCATAAGACTAGACACTAAAAAGCCAACAATTTATAATCAAAAGAAGACTAAGATTTTTAACAAAGAAGGTACACTTTTATTGTGGCAATCTAACCTACCTCATGGATATGATACAAATTTAGAACCTGATAGAATCTCAATCTCTATGAATTTTATGCCAAGTAAACTTAAATACAAAACATATTCGTTTTCACTTAGCTAATAAAAGATCAAACTATATAAATAGCTCTATAGAATAAACTATAGGGCTATTTTTTCATGACTGAACTCGTTCAACTGCTTCGTACTCTTCTAGCTACGAACTTCACATTATACCTAAAGACTCAGATGTTCCATTGGAATGTTGAAGGTTTTGACTTCCCGCAATATCACGAGTTCTTTGCTGACGCTTACGGTGACTTTTATGCTCAGAACGACGTAATCGCTGAGTACATTCGAATTCAAGGACAATACGCGCCTGGCTCTTTAACAGTTTACTCTGAGATCTCACAAGTTAAAGACGAAGAGGGTTTCCCTTCAGCCATTGATATGATGGCTCAACTAGCAACTGATAATCAAGTAATGATTGGTTTATACCAACAATTATTTGATGTAGCCGAAGAAGCTAAAGAACACGGAATCTCAGACTACGCCTCTCAAAGACTAGACGCACATAAGAAATTAGCGTGGATGTTACGCTCTATTCTAAAGGACTAATATGGCAATTCCAGCAAACAGACAAGACTTAATTGATTACTGCTTACGTAAGCTAGGTGCGCCGGTTCTTGACATCAACGTTGACGATGATCAGATTGAAGATCGTATTGATGAAGCTCTTCAAAAGTATCGTGACTTTCATATGGAAGGTCAACGCAGAGCTTATGTTCCTGTACAAATTACAAATACAGATTTAACTAATAAGTACGTTACACTTACTGATAACGTTATCTACGTTACTCGTGTATTACCAATCACTAACACTTGGTCTTCAACGAATATGTTTTCAATGAAGTACCAAATGTATCTAAATGACTTCTACGCCTTATATAAAGCAGAGTCATTACAATACTACACACAGATGCAGCAATACTTAACAGAGATTGATCTATTATTAAATGGTGTTCAATCATGTCAGTATCAACGTCACGGTAATAAACTATTCATTGACATGGCTTGGACAGATAAGCTTCAAGCAGGTCAATACATCATTGTTGAGTGTTACCTTTCATTAGATGATACGCCTGAGATGTGGAATGATTCATGGCTTAAGCGCTACTCAACTGCTTTAATTAAACAGCAGTGGGGACAAAACTTATCTAAGTTTGATGGTATGCAATTACCAGGCGGTGTAACTATCAACGCTCAAGAGATTCTTCAACAAGCTGAAGAAGAAATTAAAGCTCTTGAAGAAACATTACGCGATTCATACGAACTTCCAGTCGACTTTATTGTTGGATAATACATGCCAACGAATGTTTATTTTAACGCTACTGTAAAATCTGAACAGAACCTATATGAGGATCTGGTCATTGAGTCGTTCAAACGATACGGCATAGACGTTTACTATATTCCAAGAACAATTAAAAGACTTGATAATATTTTAAACGAGGATATTGCCTCTGAGTTTGGAGACGCATATATGCTTGAAATGTATCTTGAAGATACAAGTGGTTACTCAGGCGAGCAGACAGTTATGTCTAAGTTTGGTTTAGAGATTCGAGACCAAGCTAACTGGATTGTATCAAAACGTCGCTGGGAAGAATTCGTTGGAATTCAAAACAACACAATCGTTGCTGGTCGTCCAAATGAAGGTGATTTAATCTACATTCCTTTAACTGGTTCATTCCACGAGATTAAGTTCGTTGAACATGAGTCACCATTCTATCAATTAGGTAACATCTTTGTTTATAAGCTTCAAACAGAAACGTTTGAGTACGCCAATGAGAAGTTTGATACAGGTGTTGAAGAGATTGATGGTGTTGAAGATACGTATGCATTCTCACAGCGTATACTTGTCTCTGATGGTAATGGAATTCAATTTAATGCTGAAGAGGATGTACGTCAATTAGTTGGATACGCTGAAGATGGTACTCCAGTGTATGTCTATGGTAACATTGGCGAAGTAGATTACATCTCCGCGATCTCTGCTAATATTATGATTAATCAGATTAGAAGCACATCAGACTCTGTAAGATACTTCATTCCATCAGGCTCTAATCCGATACGTCGACTTGAAGGTTTAACTTCAGGCGCTATCTGGGGTATTGCAAGCGTTGAAGATAGTAGAACATTGCTTAATGATCCAGATGCAGATAATAAAGGATTTGAAACTGAAGGCAATACAATACTTGACTTCTCTGAGACTAACCCATTTGGTGAACCAGGCGGAAGCTATGTTGCGCAAATCGAGTTAGATACATATATAGTGCCGACTATGGATTCACTATCCATCACTATGGATACAACAGCATTTACTTTTGACCAACAGGTATAAACATGGCTAAACAACTTATTAACTTAGGTACCACAGCAAACGATCACGCAGGTGATTCAGTTAGAGTTGCTGGTACAAAGATTAACGCAAACATTAATGAACTATACACAGCTCTAGGTAATGGCACAACACTTTCTGTAGCATCGGTTGCAAAGACAGGAAACTACGCCGATCTTAGTGGTAAACCACCTACAGCTCCTGAATTAGTTGCACCTCCTACATCTTCAACAGCGGCGGGTACTGTTGGACAAATTTCATGGGACGCTAACTACATTTACGTCTGTGTAAATACTAATACATGGAAGCGTGTAGCTTTAACTACTTGGTAATTAATTAATGTTTGGACAATACTTTTATCACTCACATCTTCGCAAAGCCGTTGCGGTCTTTGGTACGTTATTTAATAATATTAACGTGCAGCGTAAAGACACATCCGGATCTTCTGTGAATAATGTTAAAGTGCCTTTATCATATGGTCCAAAGCAAAAGTTCTTGGCTCGTCTATTTGAAGAGCCTGATCTAACTGCACCAGAGGTTGCGATTCGTTTACCTCGCATGTCGTTTGAACTTACAAGTCTTCAATACGATACATCAGTTAAACTTAATAAGATGAATACGCTTGTAAAACCAAATCCATTTGGTCAATCAACTATTCGTAATCCTGTTCCATATATCCTTACCTTTGAACTTAGTATATACGCTAAGAACCAAGACGACGCTTTACAAATCGTTGAACAGATTCTTCCGTACTTTAATCCTGAGTACACTGTAACGATTAAAGAAATTCCAAGCCTAAACATATCTCGTGATATTCCAATTTTACTTCAATCAGTTGGTTACACAGATGATTATGAAGGTGATTTTAGCTCTAGACGTGTATTGATCTACACACTAGATTTTAGCATGAAAGTTTTCTTTTATGGTCCTATCAATCCAGATCAAGGTGTTATTAAAGACGTTACAGTTAATACACGTGATCTAGATGGTAACGATTTACTTCAATCTGTGCGTACAGTGGTTAATCCACTTGGTGCTCAGAAAGATGGTACATACACAATCGATGAAACCATAACAGACTTTGAGTTTTAATATGATAAGATAATGAAATCTATAGATAATACTGATAAACGAGATAAAATAGCTCAAGCTCTTAATAAGAATTTGCCAATATTGGCGAAAGAAGAATCCCCGCAAGAGGTCGATCACCTGCAGGACGACTATGAATCTTCAAGGGAGACATATAAGGAGCTTATCGATAAGGGCAATGAGGCTATTGATCTGATGATGGAACTCGCAAGAGATTCTCAACATCCGCGCGCGTTTGAAGTTTTAGCAACGTTATTAAAAACACAAGCTGATAATAACGATAAACTTCTTGAACTTCAAAAACGTCTAAGAGTATTAAAGGAACCATCTAAAGGTTCTTCTAAAAATCCTAACGTCACAAATAATAATGTATTCGTAGGTTCTACTACAGACCTACAGCGTTTTATTCTTGATCAACAAAAGAATAAAGCAAAGGTGATTGATGTCGACGACAATTCAAACCCTTAAGAATAATGAGTTCGGATACAACGGTAATCCGCTAGTCAAACGTGACGGCGTTGAGCAGTCTTTTACTAAAGACGAGCTTGAAGAATATATTCGTTGTATGCATGATCCTGCGTACTTTGCAAGAAAGTACGTTAAGGTTATCTCTCTTGATAAAGGTTTAGTTCCATTCGATCTTTATCCTTATCAAGAAAAGATGTTTTCTCATTTCAATGAGAATCGATTCTCAATCGTTCTAGCCTGCCGTCAGTCAGGTAAATCAATCTCCTCAGTTGTTTACATTCTCTGGTACGCAATTTTTAAGCCAGAGCAAACAATCGCTGTGCTTGCAAACAAAGGCTCAACAGCGCAAGAGATGATTGGACGTATCACACTTGCATTAGAGAACTTACCATTCTTCTTGCAGCCTGGTTGTAAATCACTAAACCGTCGTTCAATTGAGTTCTCAAACAACTCACGAATCGTGTCATCTGCAACATCAGGTTCTTCTATTCGTGGTATGTCAGTTAACCTATTATTCCTTGATGAGTTTGCATTCGTTGAGAACGACGCGCGATTCTATACGTCTACTTACCCAGTAGTTACTGCAGGTAAATCTACGCGCGTTATCATTACATCTACCGCAAATGGTATTGGTAATGTATTCCATAAGTTATGGGAAGGCGCTGTTCAAAGCACAAATGAGTATAAGCCTTTTAGAGTTGATTGGTGGGATGTTCCTGGACGCGATGAAGAATGGAAACGCACAACAATTGCTAACACATCAGAGCTTCAGTTTGATCAAGAATTTGGTAATAACTTCCACGGCACTGGTAACACTCTCATTAACGCTAATACGTTATTGAAGTTAAAAGCAAAACAACCAATCTACTCAATGAATGGTGTTAATGTTTATGAGACACCTGTTAAAGCAAGTAAGAACGAAGAGACGGGTGAGTCTACTCCAGATCATACATACATGATGTTTGTTGACGTCTCTAAAGGTAGGGGTCAAGACTACTCTACATTCAATGTTATAGATATTACCTGTCGTCCATTTAAACAAGTCGCAACTTTTAGAGATAATATGATCTCACCGTTGTTGTACCCAGACATATTAAGAAAATACGCTAGGTTATATAATAACGCAATCGTTGTCATTGAGAACAATGATCAAGGTACAGTTGTATGTAATGGACTTTATTACGATCTTGAGTATGAGAACACATACGTTTCATCTACAGTTAAGTCAGATGGAATTGGTGTTTTCATGGACAAGAAAGTTAAAAGAATTGGTTGCTCAAATATTAAAGACTTAGTTGAGCAAAATAAGATTGACATTAATGATGCAGATACAATCGTTGAGATGTCTACATTCATTGCAAAGGGTCAATCATACGAAGCATCATCTAATGGTCATGACGACTTAATGATGAACTTAGTTCTGTTTGGTTGGTTTGCTACTACACCAATGTTTACAGAGATGCTTGATAGTAACATGAGATCTTTCATTTACGCTCAGCAAGCAAAACAGATTGAAGATGAAGTATTACCGTTTGGATTTATAGAAGATGGTAGAGAAGAAACAACCATTGTCGATGAAGATGGTCAACTTTGGAACATTGAAGATCATTTAGACGATAGGTTTAAGACAGGAAGATTCTAATGAATTTCGCAGTAATCTTATTTTCATCGGCTATTGCTATCTCAGCAGTAGCTGAATTTTATTCAATCGCAGGATTAGTATCAATATTCTCATCACAACCTGTAGCCTCCATCATCATGGGCGCTGCGTTAGGTATTGGTAAGTTGGTGGCTGCATCTTGGGTTTATCGTAATTGGAACACAGCGTCACGCATTCTAAAGTATTACTTTACTGCAGCTGTAGTTATTCTTTCAATCATTACATCGATGGGTATCTTTGGTTACCTATCAAAGGCACACCTTGATCAATCAGTTATTATTGGTGGATCCGCATCTAAGGTTGCAATATACGATGAAAAGATTAAAGTTGCTAAGGAGAACATAGATGCAAATCGCAAAGCACTCAAACAAATGGATGAGGCTGTGGACCAAATTATGGGTCGAAGCACTGATGAAAAAGGTGCTGATAAAGCAGTTGCGATACGAAGAGGACAAGCCAAAGAACGTACTAGATTACTTTCTGAGATTGCAACCGAACAGAAAACTATTGCTCAACTTAGTGAAGAACGAGCGCCTCTTGCTGCAGAGCTATCAAAAATCGAAGCAGAGGTAGGACCTATTAAGTACGTAGCTGAATTAGTCTATGGCGAATCGTCTGAAGAGGTAATTGGTAAAGCGGTTCGATTAATGATTATTCTTATAATCTTTGTGTTTGACCCGCTAGCAATTCTTCTATTGATTGCAGCAAACATGGAGCTAAAGAAGCGAGAACAACCTTGGTTAGAACCAATGCAAGCTTTTAACATTGATGAGCCAAAACCCGCTGAACCTCAACCAATGGAAATACACGACGATGATAAGGAAGCCTATGATATATCTAAGGATCCTGAGGTTACAATGGTTAAGATAGAGAAATTATAAATATAGCTAGAAGTGAATAAATACTTATTATGCTCCATATCATGCACTCAATCAAAACTTATTATCTAACTACGAGGTAGAGGAAAATGGCCTTTCAAGTTTCTCCAGGCGTACAAGTACGCGAAATCGACCTCACAAATGTAGTACCTGCTGTTTCCTCTTCTATTGGAGCATTCGCAGGTAACTTCACTTGGGGACCGATTGAAGAGATCACTGATATCTCTTCCGAGAAGCAGCTGGCTGAGACATTTGGTGTTCCAACAACATCAAATTCTGCAGACTTTTTTACAGCAGCTTCATTCTTAAAATACTCTAGCGCATTAAGGGTAGTTCGTATTCCTAACGCCGCGTATAAAAACGCAGCGAATGGTACTACACCACCATTAATTAAAAACGCTACAAACTATGACAATACTTTCACAGCGGTCGGTACTAACGACGGCAACTTCTTTGCTGCAAAGTATGCAGGTACATTAGGAAACTCTTTAAAAGTTTCTGTTTGTGCTGCAGCGGCTACAACAGCTGCTTTCGAATCATGGACTTATAAAGCCCTATTCGATACAGCGCCAGGTACATCAGATTACGTTAACGACTTAGGTGGTTCACGAGACGAAGTACACGTTGTAGTTGTAGATGAAGATGGTGCTTGGTCAGGAATCGCTGGTACAGTTTTAGAAAAATTTGCGTACCTTTCAGTCGCAACTGGAGCTAAAAACGACGATGGTTCAACAAACTACTATCGCGAAGTACTTAACCAACAATCTAAGTACATTTGGTGGTTAGATCACCCAACAGAATTCACAAACGCTGGTTCTGCTGGTACAACTACATTTACAAACACAGACCCACAGATTGATTACTCATTAACTGGTGGTGTAGACGCAACAAGCACAACACCGGCTAACATTCAATCAGGTTACGCTTTATTTAACGACGCAACAGCAGTAGATGTTAATCTACTAATTGGTCCAGTTCTTCCAACAACATTAGCAGACGCTACATCAGTTGCTAACTATGTTTTAGGAATTGCAACTAGCCGTCAAGATTGTATCGCTACAATCTCTCCATACGTTGCTGCTACAGTTGGTAACGCAGATCCAAAAGCTGCAGTTATCGCATTTGCAGAAACATTAACAGGTACTTCATACGGTGTTGTAGATTCTACAGCAGTTAAAATGTATGACAAGTACAACGATGCATACATCAACGTTCCAGCTTCTGGTCACGTTGCTGGTCTATGTGCTCGTACAGACGCATCAGCAGATCCTTGGTTCTCTCCAGCAGGTCTAACACGCGGTCAGTTACTTGGTATTACACGCTTAGCGTTTAACCCAACTCAACTACAACGTGATGATCTATATAAGAAGCGTGTTAACCCAATCGTATCATTCCCTGGCGAAGGTACAATCTTATTTGGTGACCGCACTCTATTAGCTAAACCATCTGCATTCGATCGTATCAACGTACGTCGTCTATTCATTGTTCTTGAGAAAGCAATCTCAACAGCAGCTCGTGCTCAATTGTTCGAGTTTAACGATGAATTTACACGCGCAATGTTCCGTAACATGGTAGAACCTTTCCTACGTGATGTTAAGGGCCGTCGTGGTGTAACAGACTTTAAGGTTGTTTGCGATGACACAAACAACACATCAGACATTATCGACAGCAACCAGTTTGTTGGCGATATCTACATTAAGCCAAATCGCTCTATCAACTTCATTACGTTGAACTTCATTGCGACTCGCTCTGGTGTAGACTTTAACGAAATTGGAGGTTAATCATGGCGATCCTAGGAGTTGATGATTTTAAATCAAAACTAGTTGGTGGCGGTGCTCGTCCTAACCTCTTTAAAGCTACTATTAACTTTCCTGGTTATGCAGGCGGTGATGTTGAATTAACATCCTTCATGTGTAAGTCAGCACAGTTACCTAGCTCTATTGTAGGTACAATCCCAGTTCCATTCCGTGGTCGTGTTCTTCAGTTAGCTGGTGACCGCACGTTTGAACCTTGGACAATCACTGTTGTTAACGATACAAACTTTAAAGTACGTAACGCTTTCGAGCGTTGGATGAATGCTATTAACTCACACAATCAAAACACTGGTTTAACAAACCCAGTGTCATATCAAGCCGATATGATTGTTGAGCAATTAGATAAGTCTGGCGCAACTGTTAAACGTTATGACTTCCGTGGAACTTTCCCAACTGGTCTATCAGCAATCGATTTATCATACGATTCTGCTGATCAGATTGAAGAGTTCACTGTTGAGCTTCAAATTCAATATTGGGAATCAGACACTACTTCTTAACAGGGGTAAATATGAGAGGGAGGGGAAACTCTCCCTCCTCTTTGTTATATTATAAAGGCTAAAAATGGAATTATTCGGTTTTCAAATCACACGTAAAAAAGACGAAGAAGAAATTCAGAACAGAAAGTCTTTCACACCGCCAGAGACAGATGACGGTACGACAGTCATTTCTGAGGGTGGATACTATGGTCAATACGTTGATATTGAGGGCACTAAGGCTAAAGACGATACGGAACTTATTAAGAAGTACCGTGAGATCTCGCTTTATCCTGAGTGTGATTCAGCTGTTGAAGACATCGTCAATGAAGCTATTGTTTCAGATCATGAAGATCAGTCAGTTGAGATTGTGGTCGACAATTTAGAAGGCTACAGCGACAAGATTAAAAAATTAATTAGAGCAGAGTTTGATAACGTTACAAAGCTTTTAAACTTTGGCACTAATGGGCATGATATATTCCGTAAGTGGTATATCGATGGTAGAGTATATTACCATATGATTGTCGATGAGAAGAATCCAAAGAATGGTATTGTTGAGATGCGTCCTATTGATTCTTTAAGAATTCGTAAAGTGCGCCAAGTGATTGAGGATAAAGATCCACGCACCGGCGCTAAGATGATAAAAGGCTACAACGAGTTCTACATCTATCAAGATCAAGCACAATCAAAAGCTAATACTGGTTTAAAGATCAATAAAGATGCAATCATCTATGTTCCATCAGGTGTAGTTGATCAAAACAATAAGAAGGTATTATCATACCTCTATAAAGCAATCAAACCAGTTAATCAATTAAGAATGATGGAAGACTCATTAGTCATCTATCGTTTAGCTCGAGCACCTGAGCGTCGTATTTTCTACATTGATGTTGGTAATCTACCTAAAGGTAAAGCTGAAGGTTACTTACGTGACATCATGTCTCGCTATAAAAACAAGATCGTCTATGATGCTAACACTGGTGAAATTAAAGATGATCGTAAACACATGGCTATGTTGGAAGACTTCTGGCTTCCGCGTCGTGAAGGTGGTAAAGGTACAGAGATCACAACGCTTCCAGGCGGTGAGAACTTAGGTCAGATCGAAGACATCCTATACTTCCAAAAGAAATTATACAAATCATTAAACGTTCCAGTTTCACGCTTAGAAGAGAATCAATCTTTCGTACTTGGTAGATCTACAGAGATCTCAAGAGATGAGGTTAAATTTACTAAGTTCATTGGTCGTCTTCGTAAGAAGTTCTCTGAGTTATTCATGCAGACTTTAAGAGCTCAATTAATCCTTAAGGGTATTATCACCAAGGATGATTGGGATAACATGAAAGAAGACTTAGTAATTGACTTCTTAAAGGATAACTACTTTGCTGAACTTAAAGAAGGTGAGCTTCTACGTGAACGTATGAATACACTTGGATTAGTTGATCCTTACGTTGGTAAGTACTACTCTAAGGAATGGATCCGCCGTCATGTTCTTCAACAGACTGAAGAGGATATGGAAGAGATTGATGAGCAGATTGCAGCAGAGGAAGAAACAGTTCAAGGATTACCTCCTGGAGCTGAAGGTGATGGACAAGGTGATCAGTTAGCTCAAGCCGATCAAGGTGCTGATCAACAACCAGATCAAAGTCAAGAAAGTGATGTTTTACCGGCCTACCAAGGTCTTTAAAATTCATATTTTATAAATATATTGAAAGAGGCAATTATGAGTGATTATGCAATTAATTTATTGAAAGCGATTGAATCTGGTGAGAAAGAATCTATGGACTCAGTGTTTAATGACGCAATTAACGCTAAGATCATGGACGCTTTAGATGCAAAGAAGATTGAAGTTGCACAAAGCATTTACAGTGTAAACCCACCAGTTGAAGAAGAAGAGATTGCTGATTCTGGTGAAGAAGTTACAGCGGACGCATCAGAAGAAAATGGAACTGAAGAAGTTTAAAGATTTCAAACCTGCTAGTGAAGTATTAGAAAAATACGAAACTGGTGGAGCAAAAGTCGAGGTGAAGAAGACTTCATCTGGGCTGTTTGCCGTATGTATCAATGGTTTAGAAGTAGAGTATTTTAGAACAAAGGATGCAGCTGATGAAGCTGCTGAAGATGCAATCGAAGCAATGGAAAGCGACGAAGAATGAAACTAATTTTAGAACAACAAGATAGCGATATCCGTGTAGTTACCGAATCTAAACAGAACGGTAAGAAGGATGTCTTTATCGAAGGTATTTTCATGATGGCCGATTCAGAGAATCGCAATCGTCGCGTATACGAATCAAAAGTTCTTCAACCAGCTGTTGAAAAATATGTTGAAGAGCAAGTTAAAACTGGACGTGCTGTTGGTGAACTAAATCACCCAGAAGGTCCAACTATTAACTTAGACAAAGTTTCTCACCTTATTACAAACCTACGTTTTGAAGGTTCACATGTAATAGGTAAGGCAAAGATCCTAGACACTCCTATGGGACAGATCGTAAAAGGTCTTCTTGAAGGTGGTGTAAAACTGGGAGTATCATCTCGTGGTATGGGTAGTCTTGAGGAGCGAAATGGAGTCAACTATGTTAAAGATGACTTCCAATTAGCTACAGTAGATATCGTCCAAGATCCATCAGCCCCAAGTGCTTTCGTTAACGGAATCATGGAAGGCGTTGAATGGGTTTGGGAAAATGGTATTCTAAAACCTCAAGAAATTGAAGAAATTGAGACTGAAATTAAGAGAACTCCAAAGGCTCAGCTTGCTGAAGCTCAAGTACGTGTTTTCCAACATTTCCTCTCTAAACTTTAACACTAAGGAGTGATTGAATGTCAATCAAAGAAGACAAACAAGAACAACAGCTCCTTGATGATGTGAAACATGACGAAGCAACTGCTTCTGTTGAAGTTTCTGAGGACACACTAGACGAAGCACAGGCACCTGGTATGAAGGGTGACGCAAAAGGTGCTAAGTTTGGTCAGGGCGCAGATTTCGAAGATGACAAGGCTAAAAATCTTGCAACAACTTCAAAAGCTGCTGAGCCTAAGACAAAGTCTGGCATCATCAGTGCGACTGTAGACAAATTGTCTAGCATGAAAAAGGAAGACCTTCAAGCAATCTACGCTAAACTCTTTAATGAAGAAGCTGAAGAAATTGTTGTTGAAGAAGAAGCTACTGTAATTAGCGAAGAGCAAGTTCAAGAAGACCTAAAAGCTCTTATTGAATCCGACGCTAATTTATCTGAAGATTTTAAAGGTAAAGTGGCTACACTATTCGAAGCAGCTCTATCAGCACGCTTAAGTGAAGAGAAGCTAAAGCTTGAAGAAAAGTACATCTCTGAATTAGCAGAGGAAGTAGAAGGCATCCGTTCAGAACTAGTTGAGAAAATCGATGGTTATCTAAACTACGTTGTAGAACAATGGATGGAAGAAAATGAACTAGCAGTTGAGGCAGGTCTACGTACCGAAATCGCTGAGAGCTTCATGACTCAACTTCAACAAGTGTTCGTTGAGCACTACATTGAAGTTCCAGAAGGTAAGGAAGATCTAATCGACGATTTAGCCGAACAAGTTGAAGAACTTGAAGGTAAGCTTGGCCAAGCTACTGAGAAATCAGTTAAGATGGCTGAAGAGTTAGAAACTCTCAAGCGCGCTCAAATCGTTGTAGAGGCGTCTGAAGGTTTAGCTGCTACTGAAGCAGATAAGCTTAAGTCTCTCGTTGAAGGTATTGATGCAGAAGATGCAGAAGACTTCGCTAAGAAGGTTGCTATCGTAAAAGAAGCACACTTCAAGAAAGAAGCTACTGTGACTGACGCTCAAGAGCAACACGAAGATTCTTCTCTAACTGAAGAAACTACTACATCACCACGTATGGCAGCTTATCTAAGCGCCATCTCCCGTTCAGTAAAATAAGAAGGAAACATAAAAATGTTTTTAGCAGAACAAGCACAAAAGAAGTGGTCTGAAGTTATCAACCACGCTGATCTCCCAGAGATCAAAGACCCATACAAGCGCGCCGTTACAGCGGTTATGCTTGAGAACCAAGAGAAGGCTCTTCAAGAAGAGCGTTCACAATCTAACTACCTAAGCGAAGCTGCTCCAGCTAACGCAACAGGTGCTAGCGTTGCGAACTGGGATCCAATCCTTATCTCTTTAGTACGTCGTGCAATGCCAAACCTAATGGCATACGATGTTGCATCAGTACAACCTATGTCTGGTCCAACTGGCTTAATCTTCGCGATGAAGTCACGTTACACAGCACAGAACGGTACAGAAGCGTTATTCAACGAAGCTGATACAGACTTCTCTTCATCATCATTCAACGGTAGCTCAGGCACACCAAAGAATGGTACACACGGTGGTGATTCTTCATCACTTCCAGGTACTGACACAACAGTTAACACTGGTGGTACAGGTACTGCTGGTACAGCAGCTGCTGATACTGTTGCTGACCCATTCGGTGTTGGCGGTGGTATGACTACAGCTGAAGGTGAAGCATTAGGTGATGCATCTTCTAACGCTTTCGGCCAAATGGCATTCTCAATCGAGAAAGCAACTGTAACAGCTAAAACACGTGCGTTAAAGGCTGAGTACACAATGGAATTAGCACAAGACCTTAAAGCAGTTCATGGTCTTGACGCTGAAACAGAATTAGCTAACATTCTTTCAGCAGAAATTCTTGCTGAAATTAACCGTGAAGTAATTCGTACAATCAACGTTAAAGCTAAGTTAGGTGCTCAAACAGCTAACATCACTTCCGCTGGTACATTCAACCTAGTAACAGACGCTGATGGCCGTTGGTCAGTTGAGAAGTTCAAGGGTCTATTAGTTCAATTAGATCGTGAAGCTAACCAAATCGCTAAAGAAACACGCCGTGGTAAGGGTAACTTCATCATCTGTTCATCAGATGTTGCAACAGCTCTTGCAGCAGCAGGTGTTTTAGATTACGCTCCAGCTCTAAGCACAAGCTTACAAGTTGATGACACTGGCAACACATTTGCTGGTACATTAATGGGCCGTATCAAGGTTTACATCGATCCATATGCAACTGTTGACTATGTTAACGTTGGCTACCGTGGTTCAAACCCATACGACGCTGGTATGTTCTACTGCCCATACGTTCCATTAACAATGGTTCGTGCAGTTGATCAAGGTACTTTCCAACCTAAGATTGGTTTCAAAACACGCTACGGCATGATTGCAAACCCATTCGTTGGTTCAGCACCAGGTAACGACACTGGCTACAACCGTCAGAACCAATACTTCCGTATTTTCAAAGTATCTGGTCTTCTAGACAACGCTTAATCTTACACATAATAATAATTATAAGTAAGACTTGAAAGAGGGACTTCGGTCCCTCTTTTTTTATTCAGAGGTGTATAAATAGTATTATGTCAAATTACGTAACAACAAATAAGAATGCTTTAGCCGTTTCAGATGGCTTTAGAATGGTGTTCCATAAAGCACCTAACACTTCTTACTTCTGTCAAAACTTTATTATGCCTTCAGTTACTGCTACTGAAGCGGTAGTTACTCGTCCAAAAGTAGATGCATACTTTCCTGGCGATAAAGTTACATTTGACGAATTAAGTATTACCATGTTAGTAGCGGAGAACATGGAGAACTATGTTGAGATATTCGACTGGATGATGGGAAATGATAACGCTGTAGATGATATCACAGTTTACATCTTATCAAGTAAAAACAACGTTAATAGAACAGTAACTTTCAAGAACGCATTTCCAACAAGTATTGGTTCTATTTCATTCAGTGTTCAAGACGCTGACATAACTTACGCTCAAGTCGACGTAACATTTAGATACGATTACTTCACATTCAGTGATGCCCGCGGTGAAAACACTATAGGGCCATAACCCTGTACTTTTTTTGAATACTGTGATATAATAGGCAATAAAGCCTATTTTTTGCAAGGATATATTATGCTTACTTTAGAACAAGTTTTAGAACAGTGGAAGAAAGACTGCGAGATCGATGATCTTGAGTTAGACAAATCTTCCAGAGAAACGCCAAAGCTCCATGCTAAATACGTGGAGCTTTTGTCGCTTGCAAAGTTGCAAAAGCAACGCAAAGAGATGGAGTTCAAAAAACTTCTAAAAGATAAGTTCATGTGGTACAATGGTAAGATGGATAAAACCAAGATGGACGAACTCGGCTGGGATTACGATCCATTTGATGGGTTGACTAAACCAATGAAAAGCGATATGGATTACTTCTATGAAAGTGATCCACAGATTCAAACCTTGCAGTCTCAGATTGAGTATTGGAAAACAATGATAGATACTTTATCTGAAATTGTTTCAAACATAACTTGGCGCCATCAAACGATCAACAACATGATTAAGTGGCGTCAGTTTACCTCTGGCGTGTAATGGATAAAATAGTAGTTGGCAAATTAAACGATGTACACATGATGATAAGTTGCGACGATGGAATTCGTCGTGAACTATCAGAGTACTTCACATTCTATGTTCCAGGTTATAAGTTTATGCCTGCATTTAAGAATAAGATGTGGGATGGAAAGATTCGTTTATTTGATCTAAGAACAAGTTGTTTGTACTTAGGTTTATACTCATACCTTTTAAAGTTTGCAGAAGAACGTGGTTATAAAGTAGAAGGTGATAACTTATCACGCCTACAGAAAGTTGTTGATCTTGACAAATTCATTAAAGAGTTAGATCTTCCATTTCCACCATATGATTATCAAGTTGCCGCACTAACAATAGCTCTACAAAATAAACGTAAGATGCTGTTGTCTCCCACTGGCTCCGGCAAGTCTCTCATCATCTATCTTTTAATACGTTGGTATCTTGCGCAGAAACATAAACGCGCATTAATCATTGTACCAACTACATCTCTTGTAGAACAAATGACTTCTGACTTTATGAACTATGGTCAGAATGATGGTGCTTTCTCAGAGAAGTGGGTACATAAGATCTACTCTGGCAAAGAGAAAGATCCAATCTGTCCAATTGTTATTAGTACATGGCAGTCGATCTATAAGATGCCTAAAGCATGGTTTGATCAATTTGGCATGATCATTGGTGATGAGGCACACACATTCCAAGCTAAATCATTAACCTCTATCATGGAGAAGTTAACTGATTGCCCGTACAGAGTAGGTACTACTGGTACGTTGGATGGTACACTCACACATCGACTTGTATTAGAAGGTTTATTTGGCCCAGTTTATCAAGTCACCACAACTAAAGCTTTGATGGACGATGATAAACTAGCAAAGTTACACATTCAAGCTTTGGTGCTAAAGTACAGCGATGATGAATGTAAAGCTATGAAAGATAAATCATACGCTGAAGAAATCGACTTTATCGTTGCTCATCAAAAAAGAAATAACTTTATTAAGAAGTTAGCATTGGATCAGACTGGTAATACCCTTGTGCTTTTCAATAGAGTTGAGAAACACGGTAAACCACTATTCAAACTAATTAGAGACTCAGCAGATGAAGATAGAAAAATATTCTACGTATCAGGCGAGACTGATGTTGCTGATCGTGAAGCTATTCGTTCGATTACAGAGAAAGAAAAGAACGCCATCATTGTAGCTTCACTTGGCACATTCTCCACAGGTATAAATATTAAAAACCTCCATAACATTATATTCGCTTCTCCAAGCAAGTCACAGATTAAAGTACTGCAGTCAATCGGACGAGGTTTAAGAAAAGCAGATGATGGTAGGGATTGCAATCTATATGATCTCTGCGATGATTTACACTGGAAAACAAAGAAGAATTTTACTTTAGTACACGCTGGAATACGAATCCAGTTATACACTAAAGAAAAGTTTGACTACAAGATTTACGAGGTACAACTAACAAAATGATAAAATACGTACCACGAGATATCCGCCAAATGAAGTTAACTACAGGTGATGAACTTCTAACAGAAGTTGTTGGAGAGGATCAAATCGAGTTTTTAATTCGTAATCCTCTTAAAGTATTAAAGGAAAGATTGATTATTAAAGGTGTTCCTAGAGAAGCAAACTACTTTGCTCGCTGGATGGGATTCGCTGATAATCAGGAATTTATTGTTGGTAAGCAACACATTGTTGCTGAAGCTATAGTAGATGATAACGTTGCAGAGTACTACAATCGTATGATGGATAACGTTGAAAGAGATGATGAGATCCATATTGGTATGCCTCAAGAGGCTGAACATCCTGATCTTGTATCTACTGAAGAAGATAAAGACAAGCCAACATACCATTAATATACTACTATACCCCGGAGGGGGTAGATAAATTTTATACTAGAATTACGTAGTTGTACAGGGTTTATGAAAAAATATTTTCCGTCAAACCCTGTTAAAACACCTAGAAATATGTTATAATATATCATGTGCAATCATATTGGAGTGAAAACCTAATGGAACCCAAAGCTCGTCCACATTACGTGGAGAACAAGAAGTTCGGTGAAGCCATTGTTGAGTACGTTACAAAAGCGCGCGCAGCCAAGGAAGCCGGACAACAAATCCCAGTAGTACCTAAGTACATCGCAGAGTGTTTTTTAAAAATCGCTGAAGGCTTGTCGCATAAGGTCAACTTTATTCGATACACCTATCGTGAAGAGATGGTAATGGATGCAGTTGAGAATTGTCTAAGGGCAATTAATAACTACGATCCTGGTGTCGCTACACGCACAGGTGCTCCTAACGCATTCGCCTACTTCACTCAAATTTGCTATTTTGCTTTCCTTCGCCGAATAGACAAAGAAAAGAAACAACAAGATATCAAATTTAAGTTTATTGAACAAAGTGGCGTTGAAGAATTTATTGCTCAAGCTCTTGGTGACGATACACACAATGAGCAAGCATTTATCGATCAGCTAAGAGAACGTATCTCACGAGTTAAAGATAAAGACACCGCAATTAAAGAGTTCTCTAAAAAAGAAAAGAAAAACAAAGCTCTTGAATTTTTTATGACAGATGAATTAGTTGAGGAACTACTTAATGCTTCTAGCGATACTGAATGATACACACTGCGGTGCTCGTAACTCGTCAGATGTTTTCATGCAGTACCAAGAAAAATTCTATAATGACGTGTTTTTTCCATACCTTCTAGAAAATGATATTAAGACTATCATTCACCTAGGAGATTACTATGAGCATCGTAAGTACGTAAACTTTAAAGCATTAGAACATAATAGAAAAATATTCTTAGCAAAGCTTCGTGAACATAAGATTCACATGCACATCATTCCTGGAAATCATGATGTCTTCTATAAGAATACAAACGAACTATGTTCTTTAAAAGAGTTAATGGGTCATTACATGGATTGTGTAACGATTCATATGCAACCTACGACAATCTTATTTGATGAATTATCTCTATCATTAATCCCTTGGATCAACGCTGAGAACTACTCGTCAACTATGGATTTTATTAAGACGTGTAACTCACCAATCATAGGAGGACACTTTGAGTTCTCAGGATTTGAAATGTATAAAGGAATTCCAAATCCACATGGAATGGATACAGCAGAGTTTAGGCGTTTTGAAATGGTGCTTTCTGGTCACTTTCATACTAAATCTTCTCGTGATAATATACATTACCTCGGTTCTCAAATGGAGTTTACTTGGGGCGATTGCGATGATCCTAAGTACTTCCATGTTTTTGATACTAGTACACGAGGACTAACTCAAGTACGTAATCCATATACACTACACACGAAAGTGGTGTACAACGACGAAAAAATGGATTATAATAACTATGATGTAGCCACGCTTGATAATCAATTTGTAAAAGTAGTGGTTGAAAAGAAATCAGACTTCTTTTCATTTGATAGATTTATTGATCGCATTCAACAACGACCAATCCATGAACTTAAGATCGCAGAGTCATTTGATGAGTTCCTAGGTGAGAACGTTGAGGACGATGAGATAGCGTTGGACGATACACAGGTACTTTTGGATTCTTATGTAGACGCCGTTGAGACAGAGGCTGATAAGGATAAACTTAAAACATTACTACGTGGCTTGTACGTAGAAGCCCAGAATACACAATTGGTATGAGAATAGATTTTAAGGTAGTGCGTTGGAAGAACTTTCTTTCAACCGGTGATAACTTCACAGAGATACAACTTGATAGAAACGACTCAACATTAATTGTTGGTCAGAACGGTGCCGGTAAGTCTACACTACTGGACGCTTTGTCATTTGGTCTTTTTAGTAAACCATACCGCAACATCAACAAGCCTCAGTTAATCAACTCCATCAACAATAAGAACTGTGTTGTTGAAGTTGAGTTCTCTGTTGGTAGTGTTGACTTTAAGATTGTTCGTGGAATCAAACCAAACGTGTTTGAAATCTGGCAGAACGGCTCATTGATTAATCAAGCTTCTGCCAATAGAGACTACCAAGAGTTTCTTGAACAAAACATCTTAAAGTTAAATCATAAATCATTCCATCAAATTGTAGTGATTGGTTCTGCATCATTTACTCCGTTTATGCAACTGCCTTCGCATCAACGTAGAAGCATCATTGAAGAACTACTTGACATTCAAGTATTTTCGCGTATGAACCAACTTTTAAAAGAAAAGATGGCACGTACAAAGGAGCTTATTAGTGATGCAAACAACCAACTTGAAATCATTGCAGAGAAAATTAGATTACAAAACAAATATATTTCCGACGTCGAGTCACTTGCAAAAGACCAGGTTCGTGATAAGCAGAAAGCCATCGAGGATAACCAAACTGCAATACGGAATCTACAGGACAAAAACTCAGATCTTTCACAGCAGCTTTCAAAATTGGTTGAGAGACAAAAGTCACTTAAAACTATTGAAAGCAAAAAATCAAAATTGGCCGGATTTGGTCATAAGTTTGATGCTTCCATTAAGGAACTACAAAGCAACAGAGCTTTCTTTATGGAATCTACTTCGTGTCCAACCTGCTCTCAAGAAATATCTCCCGAAACACGGCAGCAGCACGTGCATCGATGCGATAGTAAAATCGACGAGATTAACAAAGGTGTTGAGAAGCTTAAGGAAGAACTAGACGCAATCATTACTCAAGAAACATCTCTTCAAACAGAGATTGAAACGTTTCAAGAAGCTCAACTTGATATAGTTGCCAACAACGCTTCAATCACAGCGCTTCAAAAAGCAATTGATAAATTTGAAGAAGAGATCTTAAAGATTGAAGGAACTGAAGGCGACGTTAGTTTAGCTATAAGTGAGTTAGCAACTCTACAAACACAGAAAGAAAGCCTAGCTAATTTAAAGCTTGGTTATATTGATCAGCAGAACTACTTCTTTATTGCAAATGAAATGCTTAAAGATACAGGTATTAAAACAAAGATCGTTAAGCAATACCTTCCAGTCATCAATAAATTAGTTAATCAATATCTTCAAACGCTTGACTTCTTTGTGTTGTTCAACCTCGATGAGTCTTTCAATGAAACTATTAAGTCACGCTATCGTGATGAGTTCACATATGCAAGCTTCTCTGAAGGTGAAAAACAACGTATTGATTTAAGCTTACTCTTCACATGGCGTCAAATCGCTAAGATGAAGAACTCAGCTAATACGAACCTTCTTATCTTAGATGAAACATTTGACTCATCACTGGATAACGACGGTATAGATAACTTAATGAAGATTTTAGGCACAGTGACTAATGATACTAACGTATTCATCATCTCTCACAAAGGTGATGTACTAGATTCTAAATTTAGAAACAAAATTGAGTTCGTAAAAGAACGTAACTTTTCAAGGATTAAATAATGAAACTTCTACCATACGACGATCCTCTTCTTCGCAAGAAGCTTGAGTACAAAGAACTAGATCAAGCTGGAAGAGAAGAGCTAAATAAAACTTTACTCGAATGTTGCTCAGCTATGAAAGGTGTTGGTCTATCTGCAAATCAGATAGGAATCGACAATCGAGCATTCTGTGTAAAAATGGCAGGATTTGAAGAAACATTTTTCAACCCAGTCATCACTAAAGAATCTGATAAGACAACTTTATTCAAAGAGGGTTGCTTATCACAGCCTGGTGTTTTCATCACATTAAAAAGACCAGACTCAGTTATGCTTGAGTTCACAGACATCAACGGTGAACGTAAGCAAAGCATGTTTAGCGGGATTACAGCGAGAATTATTCAGCATGAATACGATCATATGGAAGGCCGCAACTTCCTAGATCTCGCAAGCCCGATAAAGAAAGCTCTGGCTCTAAAGCAGGCAAAGAAAAAAACCGTTATAATTTAAGGGCTTATGTTGGCCCTGTACAACGGGCAATAACCGTGATATAATAATAGATATATTATGTCGAGGTGTCCATGTCTAGTACAATCAACGTAGAAAAAATTTCAATCAATATTGACCAGCAGTCTACATTAGCGAGATTGCTGGCTCAAGAAAACATCACCGTTCTTCACGGAAACTATCGTACCGCTTGGTTCGATCCTGAGAAACGCGTCCTAGCACTCCCTATTTGGAAGAATCGCGGCAAAGCAGTTTATGACTTGCTTACTGGCCACGAAGTCGGACATGCACTTTACACTCCTGCTAAAGGTTGGCATGATGCTGTAGATGATATTGAAGGCGCTCCTAAAGCATACCTCAACGTTTTAGAGGATGTACGCATCGAGCGAAAAATTCAAGATCGCTATCCTGGTCTTCGTGCACAGTTCAAAAAAGCATACAAAGTTTTGGCTGAAGAAGACTTCTTTGGATTGACAAAACTTCCAGATAACATGAACGATGTTCTAATCATCGATCGAATTAATCTTCACTATAAGCTTGGCGATAACATTGAAGTTAGTTTCTTTGGCGATGCTGAAAAAGACTTCGTTAAAAGAGCTTTCAAAACTGAAACTTTTGAAGATGTAGTTAATCTTGCAAAAGAGATCTATGCTTATCAAAAAGAGTTGTATAAGCAAATGAACTTTGAAGATAAACCTGTCGACATCAACGTTATGTCTCCTGAAGATAATAACGAGGAAATGGACGGTGAAGATCCTAACGATTATCACAAGCCTGATCCAAAAGATCAAAAGCAACAAGATGAAGAATATGAAGCTACTCAGTCTGAAGAAGAAAATGCTGACAGCGATGATAAACCCAACTCTGTAAAAGCAGGCAAAAAGCCTGACGATCAAGAGCAAAAAGAACTTAAATCAAATCAAGCAATTGATAAACCTGCAGCTAAAGACAACTCAGTGAATGATTCACTTGAAGCTCTTGACGCTCTAACTGATAAAGCTTTCAGAGATAAAGAAAAGGATCTAACTGCTAGCGATGAAATGCGTGGCTCTATGGTTTACTCTCTCAATAAACCTAGAATTCCTCTTAAAGACGTAGTGATCGACTACAAAGAGTATTACGCTAATTGGAATGAGTATCTTGGCAGTCTTGACAATTACTACAAAGATTACATCAGTGAAGGTTTGACTAAACTTAACGGTGAGTACCTTAAGTTCAAGAATAACACTGAGATGGCTGCTGCATACATGGCTAAAGAATTTGAACTACGTAAAGCAGCTTATCAATACTCTCGCTCTACAATTAATAAAACGGGTATTATTGATACGAATCGCTTGCATGCATACAAGTTCTCTGAAGACATTTTCTTAAAGTCTACTAAACTTGCAAACTATAAGAATCATGGCATGATGATGTTCATCGATTTTTCTGGTTCAATGCAAGAAAACATTGGACCAACTATTCGCCAGTTATTGAATCTTACATCATTCTGTAAGATGGTAAACATTCCATTCGAAGTGTATGCATTTACAACTCGAGTTAAATGTGAAGAAACTGAAAATCCAGACGATTATAACTCTTATGTAGATTGCGAGATTGTATATCAAAAATTCAATCTTTTAAATCTTGTGTCTTCTCGTATGTCTCGTAGCGAGTACCAACAATCTATGAGAATGCTTTGGAATATCTCTAAAGCATGGGACGGCGAGTTGATGTCATCTTATGTCAATCCTTGGAATCAGTTGCATAGCACTCCATTGAATTCATGCATTGCTTACTCATACGATATGATTCGCGAGTTTAAGCTTAAACATGGCGTTGAAAAAATGACTACTATGTTTTTGACTGATGGTGCTTCTGATTCATTCCAAGTACGTATGACAGACGAAGGTGAAAAGCACCGCGAAACTAATCAGTCTTATTGGAGATCTAGTAAGTGTTTGATGCGATTTGCTGGTCACACTTTAGATGTTGGACATATGCACTCATCTAAAGTTACTCAGGAAATGCTGAAAACGTTGAAGAAGACAACCGGCACAAACATCCTCGGTTTCTTTATTAGTCAATATCGTAACGAAGCAGTAAGCAAAGTTTGCGATGAAACTAACTACAGAAAGAAAGATGACTATGTGCAGCAACTGAATAAGAATAAAGCGATTATTCAAGATAACCTTTTCGGGTATGATCGTTACTTTGGCCTATGCCAAAAGTACATGGATATCGTTGAAGACGAGTTCGGTGAAATGGTTGAAGACGGAGCGAGCAGGAATAAAATTAAGACCGCCTTTGCAAAGATGGCTAAGGCAAAACGGGTTAATCGTATCCTGCTAAATGCTTTCGTAGATGCAATTGCATAAAGCCCTGTACAACGGGAAATAACTGTGATATAATAGTAGTACTTGCAGTAATTATTGTAATGTAAACTTTGAGAGGTGTCCAAATTATGAAAGCAGAAATTAAGCAAGCGTTTATTAAAACGTTAGGTGATAAGTATCCAGGTCGGTCTGTGTTTGATCGTGATGAATTGATCGATCATGCAAATGAAATGGGTATGCCATTTCCAGGTTTTACCATGCGATCTGAAAATCGTGTAGGTCGTGGTAAATATCAAATTCAAATGTTGTCGCTGGTTTCCAGTGCAAAACGAGTGGAGCCAGTGGAAGTGGAAAACACAGAAAACAAATTAACGCAAACGGTATTCGAACAAGTGAAGATCGAAGTTCCAGAAAAAGATAAGATGTATGTGTCATGGGGTTTCTTCCGTGATGTCAAACAAATTATTGACTCAAATACTTTCTATCCTCTCTTCATCGCTGGTCTTTCTGGAAACGGTAAGACTATGATGGTTGAACAAGCATGCGCTGAAACAAAACGCAAGTATGTTCGAGTTAACATTACTGAAGAAACCGATGAGGATGATCTCATTGGTGGATTCCGCTTGGTGAATGGTGAAACTGTCTGGTGTGATGGTCCTATTCCGCAAGCAATGAAGCAAGGTGCAATTTGTTTGATTGACGAAATTGATCGTGGCTCAAACAAACTAATGTGTTTGCAAGCTGTCCTTGAGGGTAAACCACTGTACATTAAAAAGACTGGTGCTGTTGTACAACCTGCCTATGGATTCAATATTATTGCAACTGCAAACACTAAAGGTCGTGGTAGTGAAGATGGTCGATTCACTGGTGCTCGTATTCTTGACGAAGCATTCCTTGAGCGATTCGTAGCTACTATGGATCAACCTTATCCTACTACTGCAGTAGAAAAGAAAATTATTCTTAACGCAATGGAAGCCTATGGCAACCTTGATGGAGAATTTGCGGATAACCTAGTAACATGGGCTGATATTATTCGCAAAACTTATGAAGACGGTGGCGTTGATGATCTCATCTCTACTCGTCGCTTGGTTCATATTGCTCGTACTTACGGAATCTTTGGTGATCGTAAGCGTTCAATTGAACTCTGTATCTCACGATTTGATGAAGATACACGTGTAGCTTTCATTGATCTTTATACAAAGGTTGATAGTAAGGCTATCACTTCAGATACAGTTACTAAAGAATCTGTAGAAGAAGCTAAGAGCGACGTAACACCGTTCTAATGGAAACACCTTGGAAGAGGAAACAGCACTCCCTCTTCCTGTTCTTGGTGAATTTGAGTGCTATTACGTAATGGAGTTTTATTTTATGAGCAAGCAAGCTAAACTTTTAGCAGCATTTCAGGCAGGTAACGTTTTCACTGCAAAACAAATTAGTGCCTCTTTTGGCATTAAGGACGCATACTCTGCAGTCCGCAATTTGCGTGAAGCTGGTCATTGCATTTATGGCAACCCAGCAACATTGTACACAGGCGAGCAAACTACTAAGTTCCGCCTAGGTACTCCAAGCCGCCGTATGGTTGCTATTGCTAGCCGCATGGTTGGCGCAGACGTTTTCTCACGTTAATTGAGAGACTAAGACTACAAGGGAGATTGGACACCTCCCCTTGTAGTCTTTTTTATTTTTGGAGATTATATTATGAGCAATGTGTGGACTAGAGTTGTACAAGATTTAGAAACTTACGCAGAAGAAAAGCGTAAGAGTAAGAGCATAATCAAAAAAATTATTAACTTCTTTAAAGAAGGTATGTGTAACGGAGATTGTCGACAAGGTCGAGCTCCTTGTAATTGTGAGAAGAGATATGGCGCTTAAAAAAGAAGACATTGTAAAAGCCTCGCAAACAGCTACTACTGGTGGCAGAAAATTTGATGGTGGTAAACCTCAATATGGTTTACTGCCTCCGTTAGCTTTAAAAGCTACAGCAGAGATCCTTACATTTGGTGCAGAGAAGTATGAACCAGATAATTGGAAGTACGTTCCAGATTCTAAACGTCGTTACTTTGATGCGTTACAAAGACACCTTTGGGCGTGGAAAGAAGGCGAACAAAACGACTCTGAAACGGGAAAAAATCACTTAGCTCACGCTCTGTGTTGCTTAATGTTTCTATATGAGCATGACGTTAAGTACTCTAAAGATGAAAAAAAGTAGTGTACTTTTTATCGTAAATGATATATAATATTATCTGATCTACAACATGGAATCTAAATTATGAATCTATCGAATGAAACACTTGCAGTGCTTAAGAACTTCGCTGCAATTCAACCGAATATTGTCTTTAAAACAGGAAGTGAATTAAAGACAATCGCTGAGGCTAAGAACATCGTAGCTAAAGCAACCATTACTGAATCAATTCCACAAGACTTTGGTATCTATGATTTGAATGACTTTCTGTCTTCAATGAGTCTATTCAGTAATCCATCATTTGCTTTTTCTTCCGATGGAAAAAGCGCTACAATCTCAGAGGGAAAGTCAACGATGACTTACTTCTTCTCTGACGAATCATCACTAACATTCCCACAAAAAGACGTAGCAATGCCTGCGATTGACGTATCTTTTACGTTGACTCAGGATACGTTGAATGCTTTACGTAAAGCTACATCTTTGCTAAGCGTTAATACTATCTCAGTTGAAGACGCTGGAAGTGGAATCGTTGTAAGAGTTAAAGATCCAAAGAACTCAACTTCAAATTCATATGGCACTGAAGTAGATGGCAACAACAATGGACATAAATTTAAGTTCCATTTTGATATTGCAAACTTCAAACTCATTCCGGGCGACTACGAAGTTGGTATCTCTGGCAAACTAATCTCTCACTTCAAACATAAGACTCAACCAATTGAATATTGGATTGCATTAGAAAAGTCTTCAACATACGAGGCGTAACATGGCAAATTTAAATGTAAATGATTTAGCTGTAATGGTTAACATCATTGACTCAGCAGCCGAGCGTGGATTATTTAAAGGTACTGAATTGAAAATAGTAGGTGATCTACGTGAACGTTTAGTTGAGTTCGTCAAACAAGTAAATGAACAAAATAAGGAAGCACCAAATGAGTCTACTAGTACAGAAGCTCAGTAATCCCTCTGATCGTAAAGCAGTGTATGACGCGTTACGTGAAATTAGTAACTCAATGACGCGTATGGAAGCTGAGCGTGATCTTATCTCTGAGACATTAAAAGCAGTTAAAGATAAGTATGAACTTCCTCCAAAGTATACGCGCACTTTAGCAAAGATTTATCATAAACAAAACTTCCAGCAAGTTAAAGATGAGCAATCTGAAGTAGAGGTTTTGTATGAATCAATTACGTCGTAATTTCTTCAAAGGTTTTGGTGTACTAGGCGCAGCGGTTGCAGGCGCAACTGCTGTAAAAGTTACTGTTGAGGAAGTTAAAAAACCTCATGAAGATATTTCTCACCTAGCGCCACCAAGCAATGCAACCACGATTAGTATTGTTGGTGCTTATGCTGAACAGCCAAAACCAGACCCGCAAAATGGGATTTACTTTATGCAAGTAAATCAACAACCAACTCATCAAGTCGCTCTAACAGTTGGTAAAGATAATCGTCTATGGATGAAAGTTGGCGATGAATGGAAAAGAGTTTCCATCGACGTTTGATTTGTGATATAATATATTTTTATGATGGAGTTTTGTGATGGATCAATTTTTGTGGGTGGAAAAGTATCGCCCTAAGTCTATAGAAGAGTGTATCCTTCCCAAGCAGTTAAAGGATACCTTTCAGCAAATAGTCGACAGCGGAGAGTTACCTAACCTAATGTTCTCTGGAACTGCAGGTCTTGGTAAAACTACAGTTGCTCGTGCTTTATGTGATCAGCTTGGTATTGATTACATTGTCATTAACGGATCTGAAGAAGGTAATATTGATACCCTTCGTACAAAGATTCGTCAGTTTGCCTCTACGGTTTCACTTGCTGGTGGTTATAAGTGTGTGATTCTTGATGAGGCTGATTATTTAAATCCTCAATCAACTCAACCTGCGCTTCGTGGCTTTATCGAAGAGTTTGCAGATAACTGTAGGTTTATCCTAACCTGTAACTTTAAGAATCGTATCATTGAGCCACTTCATTCTCGTTGTGGCGTGATTGACTTTAAGTTTGATAAAAAGATGTTGGCTTCTTTATGTGGTCAATTCTTAAATAGACTTAAGTTTATTCTTACTGAAGAAAATGTTTCCTTTGAAGAAGCAGTCTTAGCTGAGTTGATTATGAAGCACGCACCTGATTGGCGCCGTGTTTTAAATGAAGCTCAACGATACAGTATTAGTGGATCTATTGACGAGGGTATTCTTGTCACACTAAACGATAAGTCTATTAAAGATCTTATGGCAGCGCTTAAAGCAAAGAACTTTAAGAGTATGCGCGAGTGGGTAGTCAACAATATTGACACTGAACCTCATGCAATCTTCCGTAAGATTTATGATAACTTAAGTGATAATCTTCAACCGCAATCTATTCCGCAAGTTATTTTAATTCTTGCTGATTATCAATATAAGAATGCTTTTGTTGCAGATCACGAACTAAACGTTGTTGCTTGCATGACTGAGGTTATGGCTACAGCGGAGTGGAAATGACGTCAAGTAAAGTTTATAAGGTGAATGAATTTTGGTTCGTTGATTACATCGACGATAACTATGAACTACTACCAGCAGTAGGAGTATTTGTGAATGAGTATGAAGCGCGTGAATCTGCACAGGCTTGGAATAAGATCAAAGCTGTGGAGAGTATGGGCGAAAGCATTAGGTGAGAAATCTGGTGCAACGGATGCTGAGTCTGATAGAATCGCTATCATTAGGACTCTTATTGTTCTGTGCTATGTTATTACAAATATCTTTATTGTTGCTGGTGTTATAAGGCATTGGTGATATGAATCCATTTGATTATGTAAATGCAATATGTGATACCAAACAAAATTTAATTATAGATGATATAAGTGAAAAATCTTATAATCCATTTATGATTAATAGAACGCTATCGTATCATTATGATACAGTTTTGTTAGCCAATGAGATGAATCTTCGAGCTCATCTTGATAAAAAGCTTCAAAACGACTTTCTTATAAATACAGTTAGGAAGAAGAGAAGGTTCGCCAAATGGATGAAACCACTATCTTCCGATGATTTGGAAGTCGTCAAGGAGTATTATGGCTATAGCAATGAAAAAGCTCGACAAGCTCTGCCTTTACTCAATGACGAACAAATGGGACAATTGAGACAAAGGATTTTCAAAGGTGGAAAATAACGAAAAGAGCGTCGAGTGGACACCAGCAAGCATGCTGGAAGTTACACTAAACGAGCCAGATGACTTTCTTAAAGTAAGAGAAACGCTGACACGCATTGGTGTAGCATCTCGTAAAGATAAGAAGCTATATCAGTCTTGCCATATACTACATAAGCAAGGTAGATATTTCATCGTGCATTTTAAAGAACTATTTGTGTTGGATGGAAAACCTTCAACCATCACAGAGAACGATATTCAAAGACGTAACACTATAGCGGTGTTACTGTCAGATTGGGGATTGCTCAGTATAAATAACATGGAGCAATCTAAAGATCGTGCTCCTCTAAGACAGATCAAAGTATTGTCATTTAGAGAGCGTGATGAGTGGGAACTATGTCCTAAGTACAACATAGGAAACACACGGAAAGAATTTTAATCACGTAATTATATTATTTTAATAAGTTTAATTAGGCACTTGTCAGTCTAAAGATGATAAGTATCTATGTGCAACTAGCACAATAACTTAGGAGAATAATCATGTGGACAAAACCAACAGCAACTGAAATGCGTTTTGGATTCGAAGTCACAATGTACGTGATGAATAAGTAATTCTTAATCCCTCAGGGATGGGAACTGGCTTTGACGGTGTGCCAGTCAAGAAACACCTCTTCATATGCCTTATGGATATGAAACAATTTAATTAACTTAACTCGCTTAACAAGGAGCTATTATGAACACATTAGTAAAACAATTTTTTGACAAACCTTTCGACATGGTAAATCTAGGCAAAGACTTTGACAAGTTCTTCGTTGGTTTTGATGAGCAATTCAATCAACTAGCTAAGATGTCACAGGACATTGCAAAAACAATTCCTAATTATCCTCCATGCAACATTCGTAAAGTAGCAGATAACAAATACGTTATCGAAGTTGCTCTTGCTGGATTCTCTAACTCAGACGTTGAAGTTACTATTGATGGTAATAAACTTACTATCGCTGGTAAGACTGAAGACGACACTGATAACTTTTTATTCAAAGGCATCGCTAATCGTGCGTTCACACGTACATTCGCTCTAGCAGATAAGATTGAAGTTGAATCTGCAGAGATGGTTAACGGTATGCTTAAGATTGCTCTCGACAAAATGGTTGAAGTAGCAAGCGTTAAAAAAATCGAAGTAAAAGGTGAAGGAAAGAAATCTTCTAAAAAAGAATTCTTAGCTGAGGAGAAATAAATGAAAAAATTTCTCCGTTCATTTTACGTTATAATGAAGGGATTTGGATACTCACGCGCTGCAGCTGAAAGAGCTCGTATGGGAGACCATCAAGGAGCTATAAAGTTGATGGAGGAGTACTCAAGATGCAAGTAACTTCTTGGGTTCCAATGACAGATGATGACTGGGATTGGGTAAACGGAAAAACACCGGCACCACAACCAAAGTCATAATAGTTTAGGGGGAGTTTAGGCTCTCCCTAAATACTTGTATGAATGATAAACTAAAAAAAGCTCTTATAGTTTTAGGACCAGTCTTACTTCAAGATTGGATCGTTCAAGCGAGTATGTTTGATAATCATATATTAGTTTATATGTTTAATGAAGTTAATGGAAAGTTTCATATGCAATGTGTTAATAGTGACTATGAAGCTAACCTGTTTATAGAATACGTTATAGAAAAAAATGGTGAAATATGATTAAGTGCTTTCAATTAATAAATGGCCAAGACGTCATGGGTGAAGTTACTGAGCAAGACTCTGCATGGAGTATTAAAGACCCAGCTGCTATTCACTTAGTGCCTCAACAAAATGGTCAATCATTTGGCGTTGCATTAATGCCATTTATCCCGTATGCAGAATTCAATAGGATTACTTTACACAAAGATAAAGTGATGTTAGAGTATGATCCTAGTGCAGATCTGCGAAACAATTATAGTCGTATGTTTGGAAGTGGAATCGAAATAGCTAATGTTATGCCAAAATAACCTGTACAACGGGATAATTTTGTGGTATAATATTAATTATGGAATTCTATACAAATCTTAGCCGTTACGGCAACAATATTCTATATCGTGGGTGGAAAGATGGAAAACGGATGTCCGTTAAAGTTCCATTCTCACCTACGCTATACGTCCCAGTCGAAAAACCGACAGCATTCAAATCTCTCGATGGTAAGTACGTAGAACCTTGCAAATTGGAAACAATGCGCGAGGCAAAAGAATTCATCGAAAGATACAAAGATGTTTCTAACTTTGAGATCTATGGCAACACCAATTACGTAGCACAATATGTTGGTGAACATTGGCCTAATGATATTCCCTTCGATGCAAACCTCATTAACGTAACTAACATCGATATTGAGGTACAATCTGATGAGGGTTTCCCTGAGCCTGATGAAGCCAAGTATCCTATCATCTCAATTGCACTTAAGTCTAACGTTGACAACACTTTCTATGTGTGGGGTCTTGGCGATTACGATGTAAGTAAATCTATTATGCAAACTAATCGAGTAGTGTACGTTAAGTGTGCTACCGAGAACGAGTTGCTACGTAGATTCTTAGCTCATTGGAATACACCTACACATATGCCGGATGTTATCACCGGTTGGAATATGCGTACCTTTGATATTCCATACATCATCAATCGTTGCCGTCGTATCTTTGACGACGATAAGCACCTTCTACTTTCACCTTGGGGTAAGGTTGAAGAAAAGCAAGTTACGATGATGAAGAAACAAGTTCAAATGTATGACATTATGGGTGTTTCTCAGATTGATTACCTTGACTTGTTTAAAAAGTTTGGATACACTTATGGTGCTCAAGAATCTTATCGTCTTGATCACATCGCATATGTTGTGCTTGGTGAACGTAAACTTGCCTATGATGGTAACTTACATAGTCTATACACAACTGATCATCAAAAGTTTATTGACTACAACATTCGTGACGTAGACCTTGTTGATCGCATCGATGATAAAACCGGTTTGATGTCTCTATGCTTTACGATTGCGTATAAAGCCGGTGTTAACTATAACGATACATTTGGTACAACTGGTATTTGGGATACTCTCATCTATCGCTACCTTCTAAAGCAAAACATTATTGTACCACCTAACAAAGAATCGTTTAAATCTGATTACGCTGGCGGCTACGTTAAAGAACCTCAGTGTGGTGTGCATGATTGGGTTGCATCCTTTGACGTTAACTCACTTTATCCTAACATTATTGTTCAGTGGAACATGAGCCCTGAAACAATTATGAAAGGCCGCGCTGATACGCGAGTAAGTCCTGATTCTATCCTTGAAGGATATAAACCAGAGATCAATGAAAACGCTGGTGTATGTGGCTCAGGCCAAATGTTCTCCAATGAGAAGCAAGGATTCATGCCTAAGATCATTGAAGAAATGTATGATGAACGTGTTGCTATTAAGAAGATGATGATCTCTTCCAAGAAAGAATTGGAAGCTGCAGATAAATCTAATAAGCAAGAAGTTTATCGTATTGAACGTGATATCGCGCGGTATGAAAACCAACAAACAGCAATTAAGATCCTTCTGAACTCGCTTTATGGTGCGTTAGGTAATAAGTACTTCCGTTACTTCACAATGGAAATTGCAGAAGGTATTACTCTGTCAGGCCAAATGATTATTCGTTGGGCTGAGAAAGCTATGAATGATTACCTTAATAAAGCTCTTAAGAACGAGAAGGTAAAAGATTATGTCATTGCCATTGATACTGATTCTGTTTATGTTAATCTTGGTCAGATTGTTAAGGCAACGAAAATAACTGACAAGAAAAAGATCACCGACTTCTTGGATAAACTATGCGGTGATTCTCTAGAAAAAGTTTTAGACAAAGCTTTTGAAGATATAACTAAATCTTTGAATTGTCATAAGAAACGTTTAAGCATGAAACGAGAAGCTATCGCTGATCGTGCTATCTGGGTTGCTAAAAAGCGATACATCCTAAACGTTCTTGATAACGAAGGAGTTCGATATGCAAAACCAAAACTCAAGATCATGGGTATCGAGGCGATCAAGTCCTCAACACCGAGCACGTGTCGCGAGGCTTTTGAAGAGTTGTTTAATGTGCTCATCAGCGGTACGGAAGTTGAAACTCAGGCTTTTATTCGTGATTATAGAACAAAATTTGAAACACTCCCGCCAGAAGAAAAAGCTTTCCCTCGCTCGGTTTCGTCGGTCAAAGAGTATGTAGATAGAGATACAATCTATAAGAAGGGTACACCAATTAATTCAAGAGCTGCTATCCTTTACAATAACATGCTCAAGAAGTATGGATTGAAAACTTATTCACCTATTAAAGACGGTGAAAAGATTAAGTACATTCACTTATATCCTAACAATCCTATGAAAGAAAACGTAATCGCTTTCATAGATGTATTACCACCTGAGTTTAAACTGCATCAGTTTGTAGATAATGATACTCAGTTTGAAAAGGCTTTCCTTGAACCAGCTAAAGGAATTATAGAAGCTATTGGATGGAAGGCAGAACCAGTCGCAACTTTAGAGGATTTTTTCCAATGACACCTGACGCCTATGACTTACTTAAGCAAGGATTATTTTTGTGGCAGCAAAACGCGTTAAACCATAACGATGCTTCAGAGATTAAGAAAAAAACATTTGATATTCCTTTGAGTATTAAAGGACCAGTCGATGTTGGTTATTGGCAAGTTACTAATGTTTACTACGATAAACATCATGGAATTGTTTTTGAAGCGCAAGTTAAACCATATACATCTAATGAATGATGTGTTATAATATTAATTATTTGGAGAAGTATAATGAGTAAAAATTGGGTACAAGATATCTCTGATATGCATACAAAGTTTGGTGTAAATGCTAAACTTCGCGAAATGGATAGAGATAAACTAGAAGCTTTTCTTAAGTTTCGTATTGACTTCCTTGAGGAAGAACTTGATGAAATGCGTAAAGCTGTAGTTGATTATCAAGCCGGAAGAATTTCTGGATCACAAGCAGCTGATGATACTGTTGACGCATTGATTGATTTATGCGTTGTTGCTATTGGAACGCTTGATGGTTTTGATGTTGATGCATACGAAGCTTGGAACAGAGTTCATAATGCTAACATGGCTAAAGAAGTTGGAATCAAAGCTTCTCGTCCTAATCCACTTGGTTTACCAGACTTAATTAAACCTGAAGGTTGGACAGCACCACAACACGCTGATAACGTTGGTATGTTGAATAAAGTATATGGCTAAGTCATTTTCGATTGGACAAACTAGAGTAAATCCTAACACCTTCATGACGGAGGTGTGGGATGGAACTAAGTGGGATAATGGAATAGGTGGTATAACTACTGCAGTTAATAGTTACACTATAGCTTCTAATGGTATGAACTCTGTAACAGTTAACTCTAAGCCAACAATCTCTCCAACTGAGCGTGAGTTGATTTTTGACTTCTTAAAAGAAAACATGCGCGTTGCAGAGTACGTAGATGAAAAAGGTAAAATCTCTAATGTACAATTAGAAATGAGAGCTGGTCCTGGATTTGTGTGGGAACAAATTAGAAGAGAAAAAACAAAAGATCCTCTATGAAATATTCTTTGACAGCGTTTGAGTCTATCTTTGATAACAAGACTCATCGCCAAATACATCATGATAGTTGGGAATCATTTGAAGCTATGCTTTATAAGATGGCTTCAGTCTCAGGCTATAAACTAAAGAAGGGCGAGCGCAAAGCACCGAAAGGTCTTAAGGCTTCGCCCTTAATTACTCCTGCAGTTTATGGTGAAGGTAAAACACGGGCTAATGATAATGTGATTGAGTGGGCTGGTTGGGCTGCTATTGACGTAGATGATCATAAGTTCGAAGGTAATTTAAAGGAAGAACTTTATGCTAAGTACGGCAATTATTATTACATTTGTTATTCTACTTCTAGTAGCACGAGCGATCATCCAAAGTTTCGCCTTGTATTCCCACTTGAAGCTAGTGTTAAGCAGTCATCGATCAAACATTTCTGGTACGCACTTAACAGAGAGTTCGATGGAATCGGGGATCAACAGACTAAAGACTTATCAAGAATGTACTACGTCCCTGCTCAGTACCCTAATGCTTATAATTTTATTTTTACTAATACAGGGAGCTTTATTAGTCCATCTGCTTTGATGGATAAGCATCCATTCATTGTTCAACAGTCAGCTGCTGCAACATTTATGGATAGACTACCAGCTGAAGTACAAAAGAAAGTCTTAGCTCATCGCGAAGAACTTCTAAAAGGTAAAGCTAACTATGATTATGAATGGACATCATATAGAGATTGCCCATTTGTAAGTAGAAAGTTAATTAGTGATTATACAGCAATCGCGCACAGCGATGGTTCAGGTCGTTACTCAATGATCTACAAAATCATGAGCTCAATCGCATGTAACGCAATCAAAAAACGCTATCCTATCACAAGCTCACAGATCGCAGAGTTGATACGTCAACTCGATAGAGACACTTCTCGCAGGTATCAAAAACGTCCTCTACAGGTTGAAGCAGAACGGGCTTTAGAGTATGCATATAAAACTGTTGAGTTATAGCCCTGTACAGCGGGCATCAAGTGTGATATAATAATACTATCTACGTTATGATGAGGTGTCTATGAGTTATAAATCCAATGAAGAAAAGCTTGGCAAATTAGGTGAAGACTTAGTCGCTAGTCTTGAAGATGCAACGTTGTCAGAATACAAATATGATAGCACTAAAGATATGACTCAAAAAGATGGCACAAAGATTGAAGTCAAAACTCAGAATCGTCATCCTAATGGAAGCTTCACAGTTAACGCAATGCATGTGACAAACCTGAATAAGTGTTTGTCTGTTGATCGTTTAATCTTTGTAGAGTATGACGAAACAGATTATATTAAAGTGTTTGAATGCACTGATCGTAAATATCGTCTAGTAAATACAAAACCAACACGTTACGAACCAGAAGGTCGTATCATGGTGTGTTGGCCTATTGATAAAATGAAAAAGTTAGCAGAGGTTCATAATCCTGAACTTGCTTCAGAAATGCGTAGTCTTTCTAACTCACGTCTCTATAATAAAAACTCTCAGTATTCGATTGGAAATCAATAATGAAATTTGACGAAGGTAAACCTCAGCTTGGATTAATTCCATCAGAAGCACTCGTTGAAATTGCAAAGGTGCTTGGATTTGGCGCAGCTAAGTATGGTGTGAATAATTGGCGTAAAGATGGCGGTAATTCCCCTTGGATTCGTACGTACTCGTCTATTCAACGTCATCTAACTGCTTGGCACACAGGTGAAGACAATGATCCAGAGTCTGGTATGTCTCATCTAACTCACGCCGCTACACAACTTATTATTCTTATGGTACATCAGATGGAACATCCTGAGTGTGATGATCGTTATAAAAAGGAACAACAATGATTCGTAATTATGTTTATGATATTCGCCAAGAATTTGCACGTAAACTTGTAGAGAGTGAATTCGTAACTGATAAAGGCGGCCAAGATACTATTGAAATTCTCAATGCGTCATTTATTGCAGATGAGAAATCTATCTTTGGTGAAGTCAACGAAGATTACGTAAAACGTGAACTCGCTTGGTATCGTTCAAAGTCTTTAAGCGTTAATGACATTCCTGGTGGTGCACCTGCAATCTGGAAACAAGTTGCAGACAAAGATGGAATGATTAATTCAAATTATGGTTGGTGTATCTACTCAGAAGAAAATGGTTATCAACTAACTAAAGTTGTAGAAGAACTTGTAAAGTCTCCGTTATCTCGTCGTGCAACTATGATTTATATTCGACCAAGTATGCATGAAGATTACAAACGAAATGGTATGTCAGACTTTATGTGTACATACTCAACTCAATATTATTTGCGTGATGGATTACTACATGCATCTGTATTCATGAGATCTAATGATGCAGTGTATGGTTATAAAAATGATTACGCTTGGCAAAGATACGTACAAGAACAGGTTCTTCAAGCAATTAATGGTAGATGCAATACTGTTTACGGGCTCGGTGATCTTTATTGGAATGCTGGTAGTTTACATGTTTATGCTCGTCATTTTAACTTAGTTGATGAATGGGCTGCTGTTGATGGAGACTTCATTGTCAAATAAATGGAATGAACGCTACATGGCTATGGCCAAAGAAGTAGCACAGTGGTCTAAAGATCCTAACACAAAAGTTGGAGCTGTTGCCGTTGGTGATAAAGGTCAAATCTTATCGCAAGGTTATAATGGCTTTCCACGTGGAATTAACGATAGCGATGATAGATTGAATGATCGTGAAACCAAGTATAAGTTTGTAGTTCATGCCGAAATGAATGTCATATATAATGCTACATACTCAGGTGTATCACTCGATGGCAGTAAACTATACGTTTATGGGTTACCTGTTTGCAGTGAGTGTGCAAAGGGAATTATCCAAGTTGGGATAAAAGAAGTGTACGTAGCTCAAGAATGTATTGATCTTCGTCCTCAATGGTTTATATCATTCCAACAAACTATGGATATGTTTAATGAAGCAAAGATAAAGGTATTTGCCGTATGAAACTAGCAATTATTATGGGCCGTGGTATTGAAGGTTGTGGCGTAACCAAGTACACAGTTGAGCAAACTAAATGGCTTAAGAAAAATGGATATGACTTTATAGTCTATTCATCTAAAGATAAATCATGGACTCGTAAAAACGCCCATGATGTTTCAAACGTAGTGCAACTTAAGTTTGCTAAACCTGAAGAAACACAGAAGATGATTGATGGTTGTAATCAAGCAGACGTAGTTGTTATTAATAGTCTACCTTCAATTGGTCACTCTGATGAGTGTATCGCACAATTTAAAAGAGCATTAAGTGAAATTACAAAACCTATTGTCCTCATTCAACATGATCATTCGTCATTATCTATCAAAAGGAATGCCGCTCTTGATGAATCTATTACTTGTGCTAGGATTATTTTTGCTCATAGTAGGAACAATGACTTTAGTAGATACGTACAGCAACTTAAAGGAGGTGCTGGTCTTGATGCATTCATGGGAGAAAATACCACCGAAATTCTAAACTTCCAACCAGGAATTGACTTCGATGGCATTAGAGCTAAGTATTGGAAACCTATTGATCAACAAGATAATCAACACAACAAGTGGATTGGCCGTACTACAAGTTGGAAGGGTTACAAGGAGATGTTTAAGTTTCATAATGAACACCTTCGCCCAAACAACTACATCACTACATTTGAAGGTATTGAAAAGTCACCAGCATACTTAGCGTTCCGTGAGCTATCAGAGTTCAATGGCCACATCGCTGATGATATCACTACTATTCCACTCGCATACGATCAACCAGCTTATGTATTTGGCCCATACGTCAATGATCAAATGCTAGAGCGTATGTCTAAGGTTGCCTTTGGTTATCAATTGTCAATCCTTGATGAGCGCTTTATTGAACGATCAATTGAGTACACTCACTGTGAGTTAGCGTGTGTTGGCGTAATTCCAGTATTCCGTAAAACATACGGTGAGCGTTGTACACATCGAGTTCAAGGTAAACGCCTAATCGATTGTAAAGACTCAGGTACAATCTGGCTTGACGATAACGATATGAAACCAGCCTTCGACATCTTAGATAAATTATCTAAAGACAGCGTAATGCGAGACGAGTGGAGAGAGAAAGCTTTTGAGTTCTATAAATCACATCAAGACGCACAGCCAGTCTTCCAAGAAATGATGGATAAAATAAAAGAAAGACTATGATTAAACACGCAAGTATCGTCCCACTGATTGGCGGTCAAACATTAGGACAAGAGAAAGCAATGGGAAGTCGACCTGAATGGTTGGCTTCTTTTTCAGCTTTCGAATCTAACGATTCACACGCCGTAAACTATTATAAGCTTCCATACTATGTGATGGATGATGGTGGAACTCATAAGCCAAGCAAAGTTGATGTTATCTCTACAACATGTCCATGCGCAGGTCTATCATCTTTATCTGCAGGTGCAAGCTCAGACTCTGCAGCTAATGAATGGATGTACACAACAGCTAAGTTAGTACTAGGTGAATGGAAACCAGAAGTATTCTGGGGAGAGAATGCGCCAGGCTTTGCTGGTAAAGTTGGTAAACCAGTTGTAGCAAAACTGCATGAGATAGCTAAAGAGCATGGTTACGCTATGTCGATTTATAGAACTAAATCACAACTGCATGGTGTGCCTCAAATTCGTGAGCGCTCATTCTACTTCTTTTGGAAAGGTACAAGAGCGCCGATCTTTAAGTTCTATAAAACGCCTTGGCAGAGAATTGAGAACTTAATCACCAGCATTCCAACTGGTTTAACACAGCACGATGTTACGAATAAGGGAACACCTTCTAAAGACGATCCTTGGTATCGCTACGTATTAGAAGAGCTTGAAGGTGGTATTACTCATAGGCAATTCTTTGATAAGATTGAAAAGACTGATAACGCTATGGATTGGTTCGAGCGTAAAGGTGTATCTTATCTTAAGGTTGCTAAATGGATGGGAGAGAATGGTTATCCAAACATTGAATCTCGCTGCAAGCGTATCTATGAGAAACTTGCAAACGGTGATAACATCATGCGTAGATTAACTACTATTCCAAAAGATTATATTGGTGCGTTTGTAGGACATTACCCAATGATGTTAACGCATCCTTATGAAGATCGATACATCACTTATCGAGAAGCAATGACTATCATGGGTTTACCATACGACTTTGAGTTGCTGAATCCTAAAGCAAACTTAAACCACATTTGCCAGAACGTACCAGTTACTACTGCAGCGGATATGGGAACTGAGATTAAAGCTTGGTTAGAAGGTAAACGAGATAGCGTAGAAGCTACAGATAGAATTTTATTGCAATACAACCATAGTGAAACACACGACTTCCGTGATATGATTGAAGTTGAAAAAAGTTCACTAGAGGGTTTCTTTTCTTAATTACTTGTGATATAATATACAAATACACTTTGGAGAAATACAATGGGCTTAATGGATAAACTAAAAAAGAACTCGAAGATTGAGTTCACCGCAGTACTTGAAGACTCGAAGTTCTTTAATGCAAAAGATGAAGTACCGACTCAAGTACCAATGATCAATGTTGCGTTGAGTGGAAGGCTAGACGGTGGGTTAACTCCAGGACTCACCGTCTTAGCCGGTCCTTCAAAGCACTTCAAAACAGCTTTCAGTTTACTGATGGCAAAGTCTTATATGGATAAGTATCCAGAATCTGTAATGCTTTTCTATGATTCTGAGTTTGGTACACCGCAAGCATACTTCGATTCTTTTGGTATTGATAAGTCTCGAGTACTTCATACACCAATTACAGACGTTGAGCAACTTAAGTTTGACTTAATCGGTCAGATGAATAACCTTGAGCGCGGTGAAAAGGTTATCGTTGTTATTGACTCAGTTGGTAACCTTGCCTCTAAGAAAGAATTAGAAGACGCATTGAATGAGAAATCTGTTGCAGATATGTCTCGAGCAAAAGCGCTTAAAGGTTTATTCCGTATGGTAACACCATACTTAACAATGAAGGATGTACCTCTAGTAGTTGTGAATCACACCTACATGGAGATTGGCATGTTTCCTAAAGCTGTTGTCTCTGGTGGTACAGGCATTTACTACTCAGCGGATACGATTTGGATTTTAGGACGTCAGCAAGATAAAGATGGTACTGAGATCAAGGGTTACCATTTTATTATCAATGTGGAGAAATCACGTTATGTTAAAGAAAAATCTAAGATCCCTGTATCTGTTTCCTTTGAAGGTGGTATACAGCGTTTCTCTGGTCTTCTTGATATTGCTTTGGCTGGTAACTTCGTCGTTAAGCCTTCTAATGGATGGTATCAGAAAGTGGACCGAGCCACAGGTGAGCTCGTTGGCACAAAGGTTAGAGAAGCTCAAACGCTCAACGAAGAATTTTGGTCAGACATCCTAGGAAGTAAAGAGTTTCAATCTTATGTAAGAGAAAGCTTCCAAGTTGGTCATTCATCAATGTTGCAAAATAACTACACTGAGGACGATGATGAAGGTGACGAGTAAAACATACTCATTCGTTGAAAGTGCTACTTCAGGCGAGGAGTGGCATGTAAAGATTAATGAGGGAGACTATAAAGGTATAGTCTATAAGTACGGTAAAATACAAATTAATGAATTGAGTGATGAAGCTAATTTAAAGTTTCAATTTAAGATTGTAGATCTACCAGAACATTTAGACGAAGATGAGTTAAACTCAGATGTAGATTTTATGACACAGTTAGGTGATATTCTAACTCACATTATTGAAGACTCTCTCGACACAGGACATTTTAAATTAGGACAAAATGATAAGTCAACTGATTCTGAATCAACTATGCACTAACGAAGAATATACTCGTAGAGCTTTACCTTTTCTTAAAGATGAATACTTTGAGCGAGGTGAAAAACTACTATTCGCCGTAGTGTCTAGGTTTATCAACAAGTACAATACTATCCCAACTGAAGCAGCACTTAAGCTCGAGCTTCAAAAAATTCCAAACGTATCTAATGAAGTCTTAGATATCGTTACAAGAGCTTATCGTGCAGAAAGCGTTGATATTCAATGGGCTCTTGATGAGACTGAAAAGTTTTGTCAAGACAGAGCAATCTATCTTGCTATTATGGAATCCATTCAAATCATCGATGGAAAACATAAGGAGGTTACTAACAATGCAATCCCTGAGATTTTATCTAAAGCTTTGGCTGTCAGCTTTGATACTAACGTTGGTCATGACTATATCGACAACTCTGATTCGCGTTATGATTTTTATCATAGGACTGAGTCGAGGATTCCGTTCGATCTTGATTACTTCAATAAGATCACTAAAGGCGGTCTTCCAAATAAAACACTAAACATCATCTTAGCTGGTACAGGTGTTGGTAAGTCTTTGTTCATGTGTCACATGGCTGGTGCTTCTTTAACTCAAGGTAAAAACGTATTATACATAACGATGGAAATGGCTGAGGAACGTATCGCTGAACGTATCGACGCCAACTTAATGAACATACCTGTAGATCAACTTGAGCAACTACCTAAGCAAGTGTACGATCAAAAGATTCAAAAGATTGGACAGAAGAATATTGGCAAGCTGATCATTAAGGAATATCCAACTGGCGCTGCACACGTTGGACACTTTAGGGCTTTGCTAAATGAACTTAAACTTAAAAAGAATTTTAAACCGGACATCATCTTTATTGACTACCTTAATATTTGCGCCTCTTCGAGAATTAGAGGCTTGGGTGGATCAGTTAATACTTACTCGTACATTAAAACGATCGCAGAGGAAATGCGTGGACTTGCAGTCGAAACCAATGTTCCACTCGTATCCGCGACTCAGACGACTCGTTCTGGTTATTCAAATACGGATGTTGGTTTGGAAGACACGTCGGAAAGTTTCGGCTTGCCTGCGACGGCGGACTTTATGTTCGCGGTTATCTCAACGGAAGAGCTTGAAAAGCTAGGCCAAGTGATGGTCAAACAATTGAAGAATCGCTATAATGATCCAACTACTAATAAGCGATTCATCATTGGTATTGATCGAGCTAGAATGAAACTATACGATGTTGAAGCAACAGCACAAACATTGATTGATGATGCAGCACACGTAGGAACAAAGACTGAAGATAAGCCGTTAAACACCTTCGGTAATCGTGAAAAACCAAGTTTTGGAGATTTTAATTATGAATGACATCTATGGTATAGATACTAAGAAACTAAAAGAGTGGTTTAAACGAAACGGCATTCTTGTACTTGTTGTCTTTATATTGTCTTTTAGTTTAGGATACTATAAAGCTCAAATGAATATTGAACTAGATTGTAAATACGCTAAAGCTGTTAGATTAGGAGCTACGGCATTTGAATGTAAGAGAATACTATGACGAATGATATACCAATTTTAGAAGGTGAAGAGATGTGGGCTCAAGAAGCAATTGATAGGCCTAAAGGAAAGTATAAAGTATCCTATTACACTACAGCTGGAAATGATGTAGCATTTAAGTGGTTTAAAACTTTTAGTGAAGCTTCAGAGTTTTCGTTGAAAGTTCGAACTGGTGATGTAATTGAAGTTAAGTGGTATCCAAATGAAAGTTAAACTTGTTTCCTATAGTAAACCAAGCAGACAGTATTATGATGAAGGATTATTGGACGCCCAAGACCTCATCGCTTTTTGCGCCCGTGTCTCCAATCCAAGCAATCAGTTCAACACGGAGACATCAGAGAAACTCATCAAATACCTCATCAGACACAAGCACTGGTCACCACTCGAAATGGTCTCAGCCTGCATGGAAGTCACAACCACAAGAGACATTGCAAGACAAATCCTTAGACATAGAAGCTTCTCATTCCAAGAGTTCAGTCAGCGATATGCTGACCCTACTCGAGACCTCTCGTTTGTGGTTAGAGAAGCACGATTACAAGACGAGAAAAACAGACAAAACTCTGTCGAATTGGAACCTACAATCGGCAATGCGATGTTACAAGATGAGTGGAGAGATCGACAACTTGAACTCATTAAACTCGCAAAAGAAACATACGAATGGGCTGTCAATAAAGGTATAGCTAAAGAACAAGCTCGTGCTGTTTTACCAGAAGGAAACACAGTTTCACGAATGTATATGAATGGAACCCTTCGTTCATGGGTACACTTTATTGAACTAAGATCGGGTAATGGTACTCAGAAAGAACATCGAGAAATAGCCATAGAATGCGCTAGAGTGATCTCAGAGGTCTTTCCAATGGCTGGTGAATTGATTACCCCTCCTCAAGATTAAACCTCCTGTAGGCCCTCTTGACGGCCCTCATAAGTTGTTGATTTTAAACGACTTTTTTGAGGGCTTTTTTTGCCCGTAGCCCTGTACAACGGGCAATTTCTGTGGTATAATACTAATATCAACAGTGAAAAAGGAACAAAAATGACAGAGTTCGAGAAGCAATGTTATGGTATGAGCGAGTCAAACATTCGTGAAGAATACATGAATTCATTGACTGCAAAATTTTCAGGTAATGAAATGGTAGTGATGTCTCTGCTATCTGACATTCAACACATGGTTGAGTACGATATGAGCAAAGAACAAATTCGTAAACAACTAAATGTTGCAAAATTCATTCTTTCTGAAATGATGGATATAAAGGAAGCAGCATGAGCAGAATGAAAGATATTTTAATTGATATTGAAGATCTTCTTCGTCAGGGTTATAAACCAGTTAGCATAGAAAAAATGCTTAATGTGCCCATTGAATGGGTTTATGACATTGAAGAAAGTTTGATGCAATTGGCTAACCCTCGTTTTTATGGACCTGACTATGACTAAAAATAATCGCACTACATCATATGTTTTTACAGCTGACGTTAAGTCGGTTGAAGATATGCAACGAATTGACTTAGTGAAAAAGACAGTAAAGTCAATCAACGACTCAGCGCGTCTATCGTATCGATGGGCTGTTCGTCGAGCAGAAGCTCGTGGTGAACCTATTCCGAAAAAGCCAAAGATTCATCGAGTACGTTTGATGGGTCGTGGTCCTCGTAAGTCTTCATACTTGCAAAATCTAGCGAATGGCGGTCACCGCGTTTGGTCAGGTTACAATAGTTATCTTCCTCAACAGTATGCAACTCACTTTGACATTTACATTCATGAGGTATACAGTTATGACCGATAGACCTAATTACAGCAACTCAATTCGTTGGACTCAGCCCTATGGATCAGTTGGAGGTTGGCGTAAACGTCAAATCATTGATTCATTTGTAGACAGTTTGCATTCTCAGCAATTGGATTATATTGATGAAGCTGTTGCAAGAAGTGATCTTGCTCAAGCGAAAGAAGTTATCGAATATATTAAAAATAAGGCATGATTTTGTACGTTAAACCCAGTCGCTACCTCACCGCGGCGAAGCGTGAGGAATTGTATAAAGCTGGAAGTCTCTTCCTTGAGGAGCTAATGGCAAAGAAGCATAGAAAGATAGAAGTTATCGTTTCTGTTAAAGGTGCTGGTTTACAAAAGTATGTTGATGGTTATTGTCTTTGTACCGAGGAGTACGATAATGGTAAACCTAGGGAATTTGAAGTAGACATTCGTGGAGATCGTGGCTTAGACTTTGCTATTAAATGTATGGCCCATGAATTTGTACATATTTGGCAAATGTGTACTGGTCGAATCGATGAAGAAGCTTATATGAGCACTAAAGACCACTATAATTCACCTTGGGAAATCGAAGCTAGGGAACTTGAACAGCCACTTTATGAGCTTTATCTAAAAAATAGTTAATGTTTTCTGTTGATGTAGTACCTTTAGAGGGGCGGCGCGATACAAAGTGCTGCCCCGTTTTTTTATAAATAGAGCAGGAACACCACTTTATTTCAATGGGAAACTTATGCTTATCACTTTCAACGAGTTCTGTGATAACTCAGACAGATATCTTTCAGAAGCCGCAAAAGGCCAACAAGGCGCTGGAGCAAATTCAAAGGGAGTAGCCTTTGAGACTGGTTTAACGGCAGCCTTGCATCATCAGGGAAAACATGCAGAAATGCACCCAAACGATGAGGGAATGACTGCTGAGCAAGCTTGGAATCATCACTACAAAAATCTATCAGGTGAAGAACAAAAGAAGTTAACTAATTCTTTACCAGCAAGCGCTGAAGCATTACGCAACGCTCTTCACTCAAGATTTGGTATTCATCCAAAAAACAAAATCAACATTCACTGGACGTCTAAGCCAGGACAATTAGCACGTTCAACTGGTCACGAAGAAGATCACGACAATCCTGGCGACATCTTAATCCACGATCCAAAAACAAATCAACACGTAGCTGTTAGCTTAAAGTACGGCGACAAGCCAGGACTTCGTTCGCCTGGTTATGAAGATCTACACAAAATGGCAAAGATGGATATTGATCATGACGCTGAACATAGTTTTAGATCTGACTTAATTAAACTTGGTGGTAAAACAATCACTGGTGATACTGCAGCAGCTCGTCATAAATCATTTAGAGAAGCAGAGAGTAATCCTAAAGCAGCTAAAGTAATTGATGCAATCAATAAGCGTTCTCTCGAGTATCGTAAAGAGAAGATGGGCAATTTAACCACAGGTTTAAATAATAACTTAAATCATGAAGAAAAGACAATGGTTGCTCGTCGTTTACTAAACGCTGAGAAGACTAAGACTCCAATGTTAAAGTTGAATACACATCCAACTAAAGGTCCTCACATCTCAGATCCAGCAGCAGAGTTTGAAAATTTAAAAAGTAAAGTGCGCAACTGGCGCTTTGAACACAATGGTATGTACATACACCTAAAGGCTGAAGATCATGAAGGTAATGTACATCACATCGCTAACATTGGTATGAAACACAATAGTTCTCCAATGACTCACTTAGTTGGTAACGTATCAGGTGCTAGTGGTTATCAACAACTTCTTGATAGAGAAGTGAGAAAGCCTGGTGCATCTGCTACTACAACTTCTAGTTCAGCGCCACAACCAACAACACCAGCAAAGAAAGCAGCACCAGCAAAAGCTCCTGCACCTTCATCAACTGCTGCTCCAACAACCTCGGTAAATAAACCAAAAGCGGTTGCTGCAAAGAAAGTAAAACCTTTTAAAGATGTAGCCGACGCACCAGCAACTAAGAAAGTTGCTAAACCAGAAAGCGAATACGATTACTTAAAAGCAAGAAGTCAAGACCTTGGTAAACTATCAAAGAGCGGTGACGAAAAAGCTGTAAAAGAAATTGAACGTAGAAAAAAAGTAAGTAAGTAATATGATTCCGTTTAGAAGTTTTCTTATAGAAGAAAAGAATACACACATGACTCACATCGAGGATTTAGTCATCGATGGAGGTGTGAATAAAGCGCGTCAGTCTATTGTATTTTTACAAGCCTTAAGAGATATGTTAGCTGGTCACACAGCGGCTGAAGCTAAAATAGGATTAACTGTAAAATGGGACGGAGCACCAGCTGTGTTCGCTGGACAAGATCCTAAAGATGGAAAGTTTTTTGTAGCAAAAAAAGGAATCTTTAATAAGAATCCTAAAGTATATAAATCCCACGCTGATATTGAAGCCGACACTGATGGAGATTTACAGAAGAAACTAAAAGTTGCTTTTGATAATTTGAAGTTATTGGGTATCAAAGGTGTAGTACAAGGTGATATTATGTTCACTAAGGAAGACCTTAAAAGAGAAACAATTGATGGAGAAGAACTCGTTACTTTTCATCCTAACACAATTGTTTACGCCGTTCCAGTTGATGAAGCGAGTGATATCGTAAATGCTGAAATTGGTGTTGTATTTCACACAGCGTATGAGGGAAAATCTTTTGAAGAAATGAGAGCATCTTATGGCGTCGATGTTGAAGCGTTCAAAAAAACCTCAAAGGTCTGGGCTGTATCAGCTGGAGTACGAGACTTGGGAGGAAGAGCAAACCTCACCTCCAGTGAAACGAAGCAAGTCACGAAAGCACTATCCGATGCAGGTAAATTATTCCAGTCTATTGGACGAGGAGTATTTGAACTTGTCTCATCAGATACAGAACTTAACACCATCATCAATACTTACAATAACACCTACATCAGACGTGCAGAACGAGTGGGATCCGGAAAACAACATATACGAGGATTAGTTAAGTATATTCATGATCACTACCAAAAACAAATTGATAAGTTAAAGACTGATAAGAGTAAAGACGTAAAAGCAAAGAAAAGACAAGAAGTATTAGATACTATTGATAGCCATCAAGAAGATTTGGCTAAGATGATTGAGCTACAAAAACTAATTGTAGTTGCAAAGGAAATTATTATAAATAAGCTAAACCAGATCAACACAACTAAGACATTTGTTAAGACCAAGAATGGTTTTAAAGTAACAGGTGCAGAAGGTTTTGTTGCAATTGATAGGATTGGTGGAGGGGCCGTTAAACTGGTTAACCGCCTTGAGTTCAGTACGAACAACTTCAATCCAGATATTATCAAAGGTTGGGATAGTCCCGGCCGAGGTTAATGGGAAAATATATGCAAGGCTTTAAAGAATACAGCCAAGAATTCGACGCTGAGTTCCAACTCACGGAACTTACACAAGAAGAACTCGTTCAGTTGGACGAAGTTCTTGACTCACGCGCAAGACTTAAAAAAGCACAGCAATTAAGACGTATGAAAACACGCGTTGCTCTAGGTCGTAAACGCGCATCAAAAAGATTAGCTAGTTCAGATGTTCTCAAGAAACGTGCAGTTGTTAGAGCACGTAATAGAATCATCAGACGTTTAACTCAAGGCCGTGGTAAAGGTGCACTATCATACGGAGCTCGTCAACAATTAGACAAGCGTTTAGCACGTATGAAAGGTGGTATCCAAAGATTAGCTACTAAACTAATTCGCCAAGTTAGACAAGACGACATTAATAAACTTCGTGGTAAAAGACCTGGTGCAAAATCAGGTCGTATGATTAAGATGACATCTCCAGCAGCTCTATGAAACATTTTAAAGAATACCTAAAAGAAGCTACTGGCCACGTGACTTTTACATTTGGTAGGTTTAATCCTCCAACTATTGGTCATGAGAAATTAATCGAAAAGGTTCATTCAGTTTCAAAAGGCGCGTATAGAATCTATGCATCCCAATCTAATGATCTGAAGAAGAACCCATTAAATTATACTGATAAAATTAAATTTATGCGCAAGATGTTTCCTCGTCATGCACGCAGTATCATTTCAGATACTAAAATTAAAACAGCCTTTGATGCGCTTGATTCTCTGTATGAACAGGGTTATAGGCAAGTAACTTTTGTTGTAGGCTCTGATCGTGTAGATGAGTTTGAAAAGACTCTAAACAAGTACAACGGAGAGAAACGCGACCGTGGAGGATTCTACAATTTTGAGGGTGGCGTACAAGTCGTTTCAGCTGGTGAACGAGATCCAGATGCTGAAGACGTTAGCGGAATGTCTGCAAGTAAATTACGAGAAGCAGCCAAAGACAATAACTTCGAATTGTTTGCAAAGGGATTACCTTCAGCATTTAGAGAAGCGCAGAAATTATTTAATGCAGTGCGTTCAGGAATGGGGCTTAAAGAATCATATAACTTTAGACAACATATCCAATTGCCAACAATATCTAAAGAACGTGAAGCCTACATCAACGGTGAATTATTTCAAGTCGGAGATGTAGTTGAAGTTAAAGAGTCTAATCAAATTGGACAGATTAAAGTATTAGGTTCTAATTATGTAATCATTGAAACCTATGAAGGTAAAAAACAACGTAAATGGTTGAAGGACGTTGTTCGTATTGAAGAAGCGGCAGTAAATAAAATGATGGATTGGTCAACAACGGCTTCAACCGAAACAAAATTAAAGTCTTTTAAAGAACTAAATTAAATGGGAAACTTAAAATGAGCGACAGAATCATTAAACTTCTAGGAACAGAAGCTGCTCTATCAACTGCAACTACTTTTGGTGGTGCACAATTAGTACGTGTTTTTAACGACACTGCTGGTGCAGTATTAGTTACAGTGGTTGATAGTGGTACAACTACAGGAACAGTAACTGTTAAAGCTGGTGAAATTATCTTTATTCGTAAGAAAGCTGCTGAAACAATCGCTGCTGCATCTGCAGTTAAAGCTGTATCAGTTGCGTTTGGAGACTAATATGAAGTCATTCAAAGAGCTAAAAAGCGTCATCGCTGAAAACAGATACATGGTTAAGTTTGAAAAAGGTGGCAGCATGAAGCTTCGCGAATACGAAGCTAGTAGTGCTATGGCAGCTGAATCAAAAGCAAGAGTTGATGCTCAACGTATGGGTATGACTGTTGCTTCAGTTCGTTTAAAAGAAGTTGAGAAGAAGACTAAAGATTCTCCTGCTATGGACGAAGCACATCAAGAAGTTTCAGCAGACTTTAAAGTTACAGCATCTGGCCGCAAAGTTCCAGTTCAGCGTAAGAATGTTGAAGATGAAAACGATATTAAAGAAGCTATAAAGACTACTCATGAAGATCCATTAGTAACTGTACACGATAAAGATGGTCTTCATACTCATGCAAACTTATCAACAGCAAATCACATCTTTAATACAAACGTAAAACATACTGATGTTCACAAAGGACCAGTATCAGTTACATCTGGCCACGAAGACAAGAAGAAATTAAAGTTTGCTATCTCTCAACACCACGCCCAAGCGGTGCAAGAAGGTGTTAATAAGTCAGATATTCCAGCATATTTACGTAAAAAGACTGGCGATCAACTAACGACTAAAGATTTAGATAAAGAGCGTACACAGAATCGTTCTCATCCAGAGATGATTAAAAAGATTAATGGTACACAAAGCGAAGCAGTTGAGACTACACACGAGTTTCATTTACGCCAAGCAGCTTATCACGCAAAACAAGGTAACACTGAGCGAGCAAAATACCATACAGATAGAGCTAATGAATGGGGTGTTAAAAAAGATCATGATAACACTAAACGTGCTGAAGCTGAATTAGAACGTAAATATCGTAGAGAAGATACAGAATTAGAAGAAGCAGTTACAGTTAAGAAAGCAAATTATTCTTGGGGTAAGATGGTAACTGTACATCATGGTTCAGAAAATTCATATCCATTACACCCAGAACATCAAAAGAAAATTGCAAGTCTTAAAGATGGTGAACATACATCATTTACAGACGAAACAAATCGTAAAGTAACTGCACATCGTGAAGGTGATAAAGTTCATTTAAGCGGTGCAGGTTCTAATAAAAAGACTACAGTAGATCACAAACATTTTACAGAGTCTGTTGAGCAAGTTGTAGAACAACAAATGCATCGCGTATCTGTAACAGTAACTGATCCTCATCATCCAGCAGTATCAATGCGCAATAAGAAGTATGAGAAGCGCGTTAAAGTAAAAGCTAATGATCGCGAACACGCAGTTGATTCAGCTCTACATTACTATAAGAAACAAGGCCTTAAAGTTCATGACCATAACTACATTGGTGTAGCAGAAAGCTTTAAGATTGAGGAAGCTATGGATAAAGAAGAAACACGTCTAATGCAATTGGCACGTCTTGGTTTAGTAGATAAATCAAACGTATCTAAATTACGTATGGCGATGGAACAGCTAAAATCAGATAAACCTTTATCAGTTACACAAAGATCTTTATTACTTGGCGTATTAGAAGATCTATTCTCATTAGTAGCTGGCGATGATCAAGTGTTTATGCGTCTTAAGAGAGACGTACAAAAAGAGCAAACAGAAGTGGATGAAAACTATGTAAGTGATGCTCAGCGTAAAGCAGTATGGGCTTCACGTAATGAAAAAGGTGTAAAGGAATCTGAAAACGAAGATCCTCCATTTGATCCAGATCCACCAAGAAAGAATCCTCCAGCAAAAGCTGGAAAATACGGCCAAGGGTACTCAACTGCACGTCATCTTGCACAGTTAGCTCTTAAGAAGCAACAAGAAAAGCAAGCTCAAAAGACTCAAAATAAATAATAGAAAATGAGTACAACTATGGGAATTGTGGAAAACGTAAACATAGAAAGAATTGCTAGATTGGAAGCGCAAGTAGAAGCTATTAAGGAAGATGTCGCTGAAGTTAAACAAGACATTAAGGCCTTAGACCAAAAGATTGAAGCAGGCAATCGTAGAGTTGTTGAGCACCTTGACGCATCTATTTCGGAATTAGCTAGAGCTGACAAAGAGCAGCATGACTCTCTTCGTAAATCCATGGAAAATGTAAAATCACGAGTTGATGTTTTAGAGAAGTGGAAATGGATGATTTTAGGTGGTGCTGTTGTAATTGGTTATTTGATTGGCCACGCTGATTTTATAGTAAAACTATTTTAACAAAGGAAAATAAAAATGGTATGGGGACTATTTAAGCCAGATTCAGTATCTGAAGCTTATAAAAAGATGAAAGCTGAAGAGCTTAAAGGCAACCAACACAAGCTTGATAAAAATAAAAACGGAAAGCTTGATGGCGATGACTTCAGAAAATTACGCGGTGAAGAAACCGAAGAAGAATTAGATGCACTTATTAGTGAAGTGCTTTCTAAAGACGCATCAGCAGGTACATGGATTAGTGATTTTGTACATTCAGATAATCCAAAATTTGCTGGTAAGTCTAAAGAGAAGCGTAAGCAAATGGCTCTTGCCGCTTACTACGCTGCTCAAAAGAAGGAGTCCACTGAATATGAGTCTTTCATTGAATTGGATGAAGAAGCTGATCTAGTAAAGACCGGCTCTAAAGAAATTAAACATGCTAACGTAAAGGATAAACAAGATGATCAAGATGATTTCGGACCTACTGCAAAAGGTGAAAGGGATTTTCTCGACAAACTCTCAGTGCAAGTCACCGACGACCCTGCAGCAAATGGGCATAAAACTGGAGCAGACAAGCTCTCAGCCGCAGCCAAGCCAACAGGAAAAGGTGCAGGAAGCTACAACGGAGACTCCAAGCTTTCCAGTAAAGACAAAGCAAGCTTCAAAGAGAGCGCCGGCGAAAAAGAACACAAGCGTGACGAAGACGACACCAACGAAGAAGCCGGTTGCTCAACCAGCAAAGGCAAAAAAACCTACGCAAAGTTCAAAGCCGAAAAAACAAACTGGAAAAAAGGTTGCTAAGTAATGACACAGCGCGCACCTGATTGGATGCCAGATGCTGTTCCAACAGAACTTGGATGGAAAGATCCACGTACTGGTGAAATTATTTTAGGTATCACTGGATTAGATTTAACTCCACCTGAAGAAGTGGTTGAAGAGACTTCAGCAGAAGAACCAGCAGCTGAGTAAATAACAGAGGGATCGTCCCTCTGTTATCTTTTTGTAGGATATTATGAATAGTTTTGAACAACTTAATAGCAAGAATTTTCAACTTTTTGCGGCAAAGAATTATGCTAATGAACAATGCATGACGCAGGAAGAGTTTGAAGAAGATTTACAAAAATTCAAATACCTTAAACGACTTTTTAATAGGTATGAAACTAGCGGTGAACTAAGTGAGCGCCTTATTCTTAATCACTTGATTGTTCTATATAATGTATTTGGCATCAAGGCCGCCAATCATATGATGTTTTATAAGATAGAAGAAAAGAACTGGTCAGTATTAAAAACATTCTTGGTGTTTTTAAATTATCTACCAGAGGATCAATACGTTGAAGTACCTTTAGATCAAACTGTGATAGAGGTATTAAGGAAGATTTAAAATGGCGATTGTACAACGCGCAGTAGACATCTACTATACGTTTAGATTTTTAAGACAGTTAGTAACACCTTGGACTGAAACCAAAGCTTTTAGTCTTGGACTGATAGATGAGAATGGTAAAGTATTACGTAAAGCAGTAACCCCTGAAGAAAAAGACGCTTATACATTATTCTTTAGATTAGTGTATAACATTAAACGCTTACTTAATAAAGTACCATTTGGTAAAACAAAGTTGGCATCTTACGCCGCAGCATTGTGGCTTATTCATGAGAATACTAAGATGTCAGAGACAGCGATATTCGAAGGCTTTAAAGCATACTTAGATCAACATGGTGTTGAGATTGATAACACACTAACTGAGTCAAAGCTTTGGATGACCAAAGATAATATGCTGCTTCCAGGTAAGTATAAGTTATCTGAGCATGTAGTATCACCAATCACTGGTGATATTGTTGCATTTAAAGGTTCATTAATTATGGTAAACGAAGCAAGCGCTGTACCTCAAGCAAAGTTTGAAGGTATTAACATTTATTCTGTTTATCACCCATCTACAAAACAAAAAATATACGTAACGGTAGAGGACATCTATAGATGAAAAAGATTAACACAGCGAGTGCTCGAGCAGGTTTAGCAAAGCTCGGTAGAAGAAACACATTAAGCGATGCAGAAAAAGCAAAGAAGAAAGCTGACTCAGACGCTTCTTGGGAACGCCTAATGGCTCACGCCGCAGCACAAAAAGCAAAGCAACAGAATGAAGAAGCTCCAGCAAATAACGTTGGTAGTGGTAATATTGCTGGCACACAAGGTGACGCTGGAAAGAAAACCGTTATGACTAAGAAGCCATTAAAAAGACAAGTCTTACAATTCAAGGAGTTTGCTGAAAGCTTAGAAGAAGGTAAGAACGGATTATGGGCAAACATTCACGCTAAAAGAAAGCGCATTAAGAATGGCTCAGGCGAGCGTATGCGCAAGCCTGGCGAAAAAGGTGCACCTACAGCTCAAGATTTTAAAGATGCTCAAGAAGATGTTGAAATTCAATTTGATATAATTGAAGAAGTCATTGAGCAATTAGCATTATTAAACAATGTTGACTCAGAAAAAATTTGGGAAGACTTAGAAACTATTGATGATGAAGAGTTACTTGAGTACGCTATCGATGCTAAAGGACATAAGTCTTCAGAGGGTGGTCTTACACAAAAAGGTGTAGACTATTATAACAGAAAGACTGGTGGTAATTTAAAGACTGCTGTTACAACGCCTCCATCAAAGTTAAAGCCAGGCAGTAAAGCTGCTAAGCGTAGAAAATCTTTCTGTGCTCGCATGGGTGGAATGAAGAAGCGTTTAACATCGGCTAAAACAGCGAATGATCCAGATAGCCGTATCAATAAAGCTCTAAGAAAGTGGAACTGCTAAAATGTGGTTCCTTACATCATTCTTGCCTGATTGGCTGATTACATATTTCGTACACATAGTTTTTATAGTAGGTCTTGTAGCTACATTTGCATCAAGCATCGTTGCCAAAATTCCATTCATTGGTAACTATGGTAGATTAGTACAACCTATTGGAATGATCATTTTAGCAATTGGTATATTCCTAGAAGGAACTTGGTGGAATGAAAGAGGTTGGCAAGAAAAAGTTAGAGAACTTGAAGAAAAAGCTAGAATTGCTGAACAGTTATCTAAAGCAACAAACCAAAAACTTGATGATACTTTAAAGCAAAAGAATAAAGTGATCAAAGAAAAACAAATAATTATTCAAGAAAAAATTAAAGAAGTTGAAGTTAAGATTGATGCTGAATGTAAGGTCGCTCCAGAAGCAATTCAATTAATGAATGAAGCGGCTAGGATGAATCAAGCGGCTAAAGCAAAATGAGATTAATACTATTATTGCCTATACTTCTTTTGACTGGTTGTTTAAAGTCTGTACCGATTAAACCAACTTGGCCAGACGTTCCAGAAGAACTAAAGACATCATGTCCAGATTTATTACTACTTAAAGATGATGCAAAGATGAGTGATGTTGTTAGAACTGTTACAGACAACTACGCGCAGTATCATGAATGTAAAAATAAGATAGATACTTGGATAGAGTGGCAAAAAGCACAAAAGAAAATATATGAGGACGTGAAATGAAAAAGATAGCTTTAGCGTTTTTAGTTATGTCATTGAGCGGATGTGCATTGATTGATGCATATTTCATGGCTAAATACGACACTAATGAATACGCTTTAATAAATAAGATACGAACTACTGCTCAGATAGCTCAAAAATCATGTGATAAACCATTAGAAGTTAAGCCACAAATTAATGATATCATTTATACAAGTACAGAGCTAAGAAATTTTACACAACATATACCACGTAATCCTGAGGCATATAAAATGGCAGGTCAGATGGTAGAGTTATCAGAGCAAATTAAATTTGATGAGAAGACTTCACCAGTCTTTTGTAAAATGAAGCTTCAGCAAGTCGAAAGAAATGCTGAGAAAATTCAACACGTCTTAGGGAGCAAGCCACGATGAATACAGCCGAAATAGCAGCATATTACAACGAATATACTCAGGCGTATGAAGGCGGGCAAATCTCTAAAGAAGAATATATAAACCTTTTACAAGGCTTAGAAGTAGAGAAAGCTGTTACATTAAACGCTGAAGAACTACAATTCAAAGAGCAGCTAAACGTTGCAATTAACGCCGCAATCTCAATAGCTTCTGCGGCCGCTTAATCCCGTAAAAAAATAATTGTTTACACCCTCTTTCGGGTGTGGTATAATATACTTCTGTACTTTGGAGTTTATAAGAATAATGCACAATATTAATGTAATTAAGAGAGATGGATCACCAGCACAGTTTGATGTGAATAAGATCCATAAAGTTTTGGAGTGGGCTACAGAAGGAATCAATGGAGTATCAATCTCAGAGATTGAGCTTAAAGCTAACATTCAAATTCATGATGGAATTAAGACGGATGACATTCATGAGTTGATTATTAAATCTGCAGCTGAGCTTATCTCAGAACAAACTCCTAATTATCAATACGTTGCAGCAAGACTTGTTAACTATAAGCTACGTAAACAAGTGTATGGTGAGTACACACCTTGGTCATTGAATACAATCATTACTCAGAACGTCATGCGTGGTGTTTATGACGGCGCTGTTCTTGGTGAATACACTGAACAAGAAATTGATAGCTTAGATCGCTACATCAAACATGAGCGTGATAATGAATTCACCTACGTTGGTATGGAGCAATTCCGTGGTAAGTATTTAGTACAAGATCGCATTACAAAGACTCCTTATGAAACACCGCAAGTCTTGTACATGTTAATCTCTATGAATCTCTTTATGAAGTATCCTAGAGATTCTAGACTAAAGTATGTAAAGGAATACTATGATGCAATTTCTCAGTTCTATATTAGCCTTCCTACCCCAATCATGGCCGGCCTTCGTACTCCTACTCGCCAGTTTAGCAGCTGTGTGCTTATTGAGTCTGATGATTCTTTGGACTCCATCAATTCGACATCAACTTCGATTGTCCGTTACATTTCTAAAAAGGCTGGCATTGGCATCGGCGCTGGTGCAATTCGTGCTATCGGTAGTCGTATTGGCGACGGTAGCGTGGTTCACACCGGTCTCATTCCTTTCCTAAAGTATTTCCAAGCTGCTGTAAAATCATGTTCACAAGGTGGTGTTCGTGGTGGAGCAGCAACTGTTTATCTTCCAGTTTGGCATCTTGAGTTTGAAAACCTTATTGTATTAAAGAACAACAAAGGTACAGAAGAAACTCGTGTACGCCACATGGACTACTGCTTCCAATTCAATAAGACAATGTATGAGCGTCTATTGACTGGTGGCAACATTACTTTATTTTCACCTGATGAAGTGCCTGATTTATACGACGCGTTTTACGCGGATCAGACAAAATTTAATGAGCTTTATGTTCAATATGAACAGAAAAGTGGTATTCGTAAAAAAACTATTCCTGCTATTGAAGTCTTTTCACAGTTCTTAACAGAAAGAAAAGATACTGGTAGAATTTATTTAATGAACGTAGATCATGCTAATAGTCATGGTGCATTCTTACCAGAAAAAGCACCTATTCGCATGTCTAATTTATGCTGTGAAATCGATTTACCAACCAAGCCATTAACTTCAGCGGAGGATCAAAATGGAGAAATCAGTCTGTGCACTTTGTCGGCCATCAACTGGGGCCTCATCAACGAACCAAAAGAATTCGAAAAGTACTGTGACCTCTCAGTCAGAGCACTTGACGAATTACTTGACTATCAATGGTATCCAGTACCAGCTGCAGAAAGAGGGACGAAGAATCGCCGCCCTCTTGGCATCGGCATCATCAACCTCGCCTACTTCCTTGCAAAACGAGGATTGGCGTACAATGACGCATCACTCGGAACGATAGATGAATACGCAGAAGCGTGGTCATACTACTTAATTAAAGCGTCTAATGTTTTAGCTCGTGAAAAAGGCGCGTGTCCTTCACATCATGAAACAAAATACTCACTTGGAAAAACGCCAAATAATACATATAAGAAAGAAGTAGATGAGTTAGTTGAACACAAAGAGCGTATGGATTGGACTACATTACGTAACGATCTTATCGCTTACGGTATTCGTAACTCAACACTTATGGCGTTGATGCCAGCTGAAACCTCCGCACAGATCAGCAACTCAACTAATGGTATTGAACCACCAAGAGCATTGGTTTCATTCAAACAATCTAAAGATGGTGTGATGGCGCAAGTAGTTCCAGGTTATCATAAGTTAAAGAATAGTTATGATTTACTGTGGGATCAGAAATCTCCAGAAGGTTATCTAAAGATTTGTGCTGTGCTACAGAAGTATATTGATCAAGGTATTTCTGTAAACACATCGTACAATCCAGAAAATTATGAAGATCATAAGGTGCCTATGTCAGAGATGATTAAGCACCTAGTTATGTTTTATAAGTATGGTGGTAAGCAACTTTATTATTTCAACACATATGATGGCGCTGGTGAAATTCATGAGAAAGAATTTAAAGCTATTGAAGAACAATTAGCCCAGCCAGTCGAAGGTGAGGACGATTGTGAATCATGCAAGATTTAAATGAAGATGAAATCCAAAAGCAAATAAATGAATTAAAGAAAGACATCCCCGACTATAAACCAATTAGTGCACAGGGGCGTCTAGAAATATGCGGCACATGTCCGTCAAATACGGATATTGGCCAAGGTGTTAGAGTATGTACCGATTGCGGCTGTTTATTAGCCCTTAAGGTACGTTTCCCTTTTACGTCGTGTCCTTTAGGAAAGTGGTAAATGTCGTCAGTATTTAAAATAAAAACAAAGAGTCATTTAGAATCACCAATGTTTTTTGGTGAATCAGTAGATATAGCAAGATATGATGCAGTACGTTACAGCCAATTTGAAAAAATCACAGATAAGCAGTTAGGTTTCTTCTGGCGCCCAGAAGAAATTGATCTATCAAAAGATCGCAAAGACTTTGAAGACTTAAACGATCATGAGCAACACATCTTTACTTCTAATCTAAAGCGACAAATCCTATTAGATTCAGTGCAAGGTCGTTCACCGAACCTTGCATTTTTGCCTATGGCTTCTGTTCCAGAGTTAGAAGTTATGGTTGAGACTTGGGCGTTCTTTGAGACTATTCACTCACGTTCATACACTCACATCATTCGTAATGTGTATCCTAATCCTTCAATCGTATTTGATGAGATTAAAAACATTCAACCAATCTTAGATTGTGCTCACGACATCTCAATCTATTACGACGACTTTATCAATTACTCACGCTATTATGAATTACTAGGTGTTGGTACTCACACCATTAATGGTAAAACTATTGAAATCGATATGTACACGCTTAAGAAGAAATTATTCTTATGCTTATTGAGCGTATACATACTTGAAGGTATTCGCTTCTACGTTTCATTTGCGTGTTCTTGGGCTTTTGCTGAGCTTAAGAAGATGGAAGGTAACGCTAAGGTAATTAAGTTTATCGCTCGTGATGAGAACACTCACCTTGCAGCAAGCACTTCTATCATTAAGCATCTTATTAAAGATGATGCAGACATTGCAAAGATTCGTCAAGAAACAGATCAAGAAGTTCAATCAATGTTTGTTGCAGCTATTGAGCAAGAAAAAGAGTGGGCTAAGTACTTATTTAAAGATGGATCAATGATTGGTCTAAATGAGAAACTATTGGCTGACTACGTTGAGTGGATTGGATGCAGACGTATGCGCGCACTAAGCTATCACTGCCCATATAGCGTATCACAATCTAATCCATTACCTTGGACTGAGAAGTGGATTGGCGGTGGTAACGTTCAAGTTGCTCCACAAGAAACTGAGATTACAAGTTACATTACCGGAGGCGTTAAGCAAGACGTTTCTGCTGATACATTAAAAGGATTATCACTATGATTACGGTATACTCTACACCTAACTGTGTCAACTGCATGTCGTTGAAGCAGTTATTTAAAGCTAATGACATTACGTTTGAAGAGAAATTAATTGGTAAAGACATCACCAAAGAACAATTAGAAGAATTATCAGGTGTTGAACTTAGAGCTGCACCTGTAATATTTAAAGATTCAACATACGTTGGAGGCATCGGTGAAGGTATGCTTTTAATCAACGAGGAAAGAGCTAATAAAGCTGCAACTGTTCAAGCACAAATGGCTGAAGAACTAAAAGCATTGGGTATTACTCTATGAAAAAAACTTGTGAATGTAATTCATGCAGTTGTGAAGTAACTATTGAATTCAACTACGACGAAGTAGGTGAGGAACCTCTCTTCTGTCCCTTCTGTGGAAGCTCATATATAGAAGAGGATCTAGAAGAAATGGAGTATCCTCATAATGACGTGGACGATGAATGGTAAACCCTTTGAACTTGGTGAATTAACACACAAAGAAATCTATGGTTTCGTATATCTAATTACTTGCAAGGCAACCAATAAACAATACATTGGTAAAAAGTTTTTCTGGTCTAGCAAGACAAAACAAGTAAAAGGTAAAAAGAAAAGATCGAAGGTTGAGTCTGATTGGAAGACTTACTTTGGATCTAATAAAGTCCTTATAGAAGAAGTTGCTTCTAAAGGCGAGGATGATTATACTCGTGAAATCTTACATCTCTGTAAGACTAAAGGCGAATGTAATTACCTTGAAGCATATGAACAGTTTACCCGCGGAGTATTGACATCAGATCAATACTACAACGATTGGATTATGGTAAAAGTCCATCGCTCGCATATTAAGGGTTTACAACGGGCATTAGGTGTGATATAATAATGGGAACAGTTATACAATTCCCATCTAAGAAAGAATATAGTAATGAACAATATGCACGAGAATTTAGCCAAGCTCTTATCAGCCAACTATCAGCAACTCTACACGAGTTCGGTTTTGACCCGCGAGATCCTGAGCTCTTCGATGATCTTGGCGTTGTCCTCAATATACTTAATGCAGCGCTCTGCAGAAAACTTGGTGTCAAGCATTTCATGCATGAACACCTCAAAGTAATCTCAGCAAATTTGAAACGGGCCGCCAAGGAACAAGATAATGATAATCATTGATTTTAGTCAAATCTCCATAGCTTCATTTATGGCTCAGCCAGGTGCTGAACTAAGTGAACCTTTTCTTAGACACATGATTCTAAACTCGATTCGTATGTACAACAAAAAGTACAGAGAAGAGTTTGGTCAAATGGTTATCGCCTGTGATGGCGCTAACTCTTGGCGTAAACGTGTATTCCCACAATATAAGGCTCATCGTAAGAAAGCTCGTGCAGAGTCTTCTATGGACTGGGATTTGTTTTTTACTTACCTCAATCAAATCAGAGAAGAAATCCAAGCAAACTTCCCATATAAGTTTGTGCATATTCAAGGAGTAGAAGCTGATGATGTTATTGGCACTCTAGTTGAACAAACACAGGAGTTCGGTAAGAACGAACCCGTTATGATTATCTCTTCTGATGGTGACTTCATTCAACTACAGAAGTATAAAAATGTCAAACAATTTTCTCCCATTCAGAAAAAGCTCGTCACAGACTCTAACCCTCACTTATATCTTTTTGAACATATTATTCGTGGTGATAAAGGTGATGGCATCCCTAATATTCTTTCCGGTGATAATGCTATTATTAATGGCGAAAGGCAAACGGCAATCACGAAGAAAAAGATCGACGCTTGGTTAGCCTCTGCTGAGGATCTAAAAGCGGCGATGGACACTGAGACTTATCGTAACTACCAACGCAATGTACAACTAATCGATTTAAGTAAAGTCCCACAAGACATTAAAAATCAGATTATAAATACATATGAATCTCAAGAAGTTGCGCCAAGAGCACGAATTCTTGATTACCTAATTAAAAAGCGTTGTAACCTTTTAGTCGAATCAGTGAGTGAATTTTAATGGCAAAAAGAATATTGGTTTCTGAGGTCTTAGAACTTGTATCTAAAGCAGAAACAAAAAAAGAAAAGTTTGAGGTGTTGCGTAAGCACAATACCTTAGAGTTACGAGATGTGCTGAAAGGCGCATTTGATGACTCTATTCAATTCATTCTTCCAAAGGGACAACCACCCATCGATGAGAATGAAAAGAAGAAGTACGACAAAACTCATCTAGTTCATGAAACAAAGAAGTTTCGCTACTTTGTAAAAGGCGGTCCTGGTGATCAGGTAAACGCTTTGAGACGTGAACGTATGTTTATCGACATGCTTTACAGAATAGAAAGCAAAGAAGCTGAGTTGATTTGTAAGATGAAAGACAAACAGCTTGATGGTGTTTATAAAGGATTGACAAAAAAATTAGTTCAGGAAGCATTCCCAGGATTGATTTTTAAATAAATAATTGTATGGAAGTAATCCATACATTATAACATAACGGACCAAGTCTTCAATGACTGTGGTCCGTTTTCATTTTAGGAGATGCCTATCGAAACTGCCTTTTGTTATGCAATCAACATGTACAACTTATAGGAGAATTCATGAATCCTTTAGCAATAGAAAAATTAAAAAAAGATTCGCGTAAGTTAGATCACAATATACAGCGAATGCGAAAAAGAGGAAGAAGCGATTTAGCAGGAAGACTAATGAATAAGAAAGCACAAATCGATATGTACATTGAGCAATTTATAGATGACGATCGTCATCCTCATTACGAATCGAAAGACTACACTTACGTTCCCTATAATTACAGACATTAAAAGGCAGGTGATCCACATCTTTGCAAGGGCTTTCGGGCCCTTGTGACCGTTTCGGGATATGAAATTTAAAAAAAACCCTTATAAATCAACAACTTACAGCCCTGTACAAATCAAAGAAACTGTGGTATAATAATATATCAACAGTCAACAAGGAATGATAATGGGTATCATTTACACTCATCAAAAGTCTAAAAAGCGCAAGCCTACTGCTAAGCAACGACAGTTGCAAGCTGATTGGGAAGCTCTTCTTAAAAAGTATGAGCCAACAAAAGCTATTGTAAAAACCGCAAAGCCTTTGCCCAAGTCCAAGCCTTTCATTCGCGAAACACCACACTATCCTTCTTTGAATAGCGGGTTTCATGATACAACTAAAAAACAAGTTCATAAGTATACTGGCGACAAAATGATTGGCATTGGTACTCTTCATAAGTCTAATGCAGTACCTATCTTTAGTGAAGACGATGCCCGCGAGCAGGCTCGTATGCGTCGCGGGTAAGCCCTGTACAGCGGGCAATTTTTGTGGTATAATAATACCATCAACAGTGAAGGACTACATTATGATAAAATTTGAATCTTACAAAGACCGTGAAAAGTACAATACTCGTCACGGCGGGCCTTTTGATCGTGGTAGTGCAGATAGCTACTACAATCGTCCAGCAGTTCCTCATTACTTCGTAGGTGATACACACAACAGCGTAATGCTTGAAGAAGTAGACATGAGCAAACAAGAAATTGATGACTACTATGCAGGTTATCAATTCAATGAGCAATTCGGTGATAAGAAACTTTGGGACTAAAATGCAAAACGACATCGCATCTTTCGTTACTTTCATTCTGCTAAAGGGAATACAGTACGGCGCTCTAGTTCTAGCTTTAGTTGTTTTTGTTTCTGGATTTTTTGAATAAGGAATTTATTATGATAGCATATTGTGATTATATTGCAGACCGCATCAAAACTGCATTAAAAGAAGATGCAAGTAAGTATGGATCTTTAGTTGGCAACATTGGAAAAATCAACTACGATCTTACTGAAACCGGCGCATTTAAGTCTACTAAAAAGACAATGGGCGTCGTTGATGTAAATGGTAAATTTTATCGTGTAACCGTTGAGGAGATTTAATCATGGGTTTGGATATGTACGCTTATCGTATTAAGCAAGAACACGTTGTGAATGACTTTGAGTTTAACTCAGATCAAAACCCTATTGAAGACTTGGCCTATTGGCGTAAGTTTAATGCTCTTCACGGTTGGATGGAAAACCTCTACAAAGATCGCGGAGGCCCAAAGGAATCTTTCAACTGTGCGCCTATTCGGCTGCACCTTGAAGATCTTGATAAGCTACAGCGTGATATTGGAGAAAACAAATTAGTTCCAACTGAAGGATTCTTCTTTGGTGCTCAAACGATTTATCCTGAAGACATCGCTTCAACTATGAAGTTTATCTTTGAAGCTCGTGAAGCAATTAAACAAGGTGACGCGGTGTATTACGATTCTTGGTGGTGATATGATACGTTGGATTGAAAACGTTTCTTGGGATGATGTGAAAAATGGTAGACACTCTGACCTAGGAGAAAACACTTGGCTTATTCAAATAGCAGATCCTGCTACGTTTTTTCCAGAGCCTCTACACAAGTTTCGCTTCGTCTCTCAGTTTGAATTTCTTGACGCTGAGGATGAAGATGGTTTCCCAGACGAAGCAAAGATATCCGACGACCAAGCAAAGCAGATTGTAAATATACTTAAAGCAGCTTTGGACATGAATATGAATGTGTTAGTACATTGCCATGCTGGAATTTGTAGGAGTGGAGCTGTAGTAGAAGTTGGCACGATGTTAGGCTTTACAGCGACTGAAAGATATAGACAACCTAACCTACGTGTAAAACATAAAATGATGAAAGCATTGGGGATGTACTATGATTGATGTAATATTTGGACCAACTATAAGGTGGATTAAAGATGATTGGATTAGCAATAAGTATCGTTTTATTGTTGAGTTGCTTGCTTGGGCTATTAGTATTGGGTGTAGTATTACTATGGCACTCACCGTCCCAAATCCTCCTCTACTCACGCTTTATCCTATTTGGATCGCTGGTTGCGCTATGTATGCTTGGGCTGCTTATACTAGGAAATCATTTGGGATGTTGGCTAACTACATTCTGTTAACTACAATTGACACTGTCGGATTGATTCGGATGTTATGACATATGTACTTATGTTTATTAAATGGGCTCTTTTAGTTGGAGGACTATTGTTTTGGTTCTTTGTATTAGTCAACTATATGCAACCAACAATGAAAGTTTACAACTGTGAAATTGCAGAAATTTCACCTGATTTTCCAATTGAAGTGCGTAACGAATGTAGGAGAATTATAAGTGGCCAACGAGTTTGATAGAGAAAAACATGGAGAGCGCTTCTTCCAAAAAGTAAAGAAGCTTGCTCGTAAACTTAAGATTGCAAAAGACTATGGTTTTGATCACGTAGTTAAAGAAGGTCATAAGTATCATAAGTCTTCTGTTTTTAGTTGTGGTAACCCTAACTGTATTATGTGTATGAATCCTCGCAAAGGTTTTAAAGAAAAGACTATGCAGGAAAAACGATTTGAACAAACGGAGAAACTAAAAGATGACTGAAGATAGACTAATAGTTATGCAAGCGGTTTTAGAAGGAAAGCTTGACGCTTCTCATGTAACGATGGAAGAGATCAAAGAGTTGGAAGAAACAATCTTTGAGCTGATCGCTGATCGCAAATCTCCGTTTCAAACATGGGAGACGCTACAATGAAATGGTCTCCTTTCAGAGGTTGGGTTCATAACCTATGGGTTGAAAACTGCGAAGAACATCTTCAAGACAGACGACCTAAAGACTCTGAAAGAGAGTACTTCAATAAGTACCGTTGGTGGTTGAAGCGCGAGTTTAAGCATCAGATGATGAAGGAAAGAAAAAATGAGCAACAAGCAAGATCTACAAAACTTGATTAAAGCTTTAGAGGAAGAAGTCAACCTTATGAAGATGCGGGTTGAAAGACTCGAAAGCTTCAACGTTATGTTAAACGATGAATGCGCATCATTGCGTCAGCAGTTAAAATATGCTGAACAACAGGTGTACAACGGGACAACGATGTGATATTATATTATTATGGAAACTAAAATTACTCTATATCTCGACATGGACGGTGTGCTGTCAAACTTTGAAAAGGCATATCGCGCTATGTGGCATGAATTTAAATTCGATCGGGAACGATTCCGCGAAGCAGTCATGGAACGTAAGATCTTTTCAAATCTAGAATACATGCCAAACAGCGAAGCTTTTCTTTCAAAGATTCGTGAAATTGAAGCAGCTTATCCCAGCAACATTAATGTTGAGATTCTAACTTCAACTGGTACACATCGTACTGATATGAAACTAGAAGGACAAGCACAAAAGACTGAATGGTTGACTCGTCATGGAATCATGTGGAAGCCTAACTTTGTTTGTGCTAAACCAGAAAAAGCGCAGTACGCTGGTGCTCACAAGATTCTAATCGATGACCATGAAGGTTGCACTGGCCCATTCTCATCTGCTGGTGGTGTTGGTATCTTACACAAAGATTCAGAGTACCTTGAAAGCATTGATAGAGTGTATTGGTATTTAGATGAAGCTTTGGCGGGATACGTATGAACATATTCTATCTAGATCGTAACCCAGTGCAAGCAGCTCGAGATCATCTTGATAAACACGTTGTTAAGATGATTCTCGAGTATGCTCAACTTTTGTCTACCGCACATCGTGTAATTGATGGTAAAGAAACCATTGTGCTTTCTAAATCAGGCCGTAAGAAAAAGGTGTGGCAATTAAATGATGAGCGCGATCAATTACTCTATGCAGCAACTCACGTTAATCATCCGTCAGCTGTATGGGCTCGTCAAAGCGCTGTGAACTACGATTACCTTTACGCTTTGTTTATTTCTACCTGCGACGAATACACTTATCGCTATGGTAAAGTACATTTGACTGATACTAAGTTGCGTAAAGCTTTACATCAAATTCCAAAGAACATTCCTAATGATCAGCAAACTCGTGTATGGCTAGGCCCAACACCGGCTATGCCTGACGAGTGTAAAGTAATTGGCGATCACATCGCTAGCTATCGTAAGTACTATATAGATAAAAAAGCTGATATGGCAAAGTGGACTAACCGCGAGCCACCGCAATGGTTTATTGAAGGGATTAAAAAGAAAGATGCCTACGTACGCGTATCAATGCAAGAACTGCGAGAATTATTTCGAAAAGATCGTAACAATGTCAAAAAGGGACGAAGCCACGCAGGAGCCGTGCTCTGAGTGTGGTGGAGAAATATATCGCACACTTGAAACTGGTGGACTAGTCTCTGATTCAAAAACTCCACTGCGCCGAGCAGGTTCAGGTTGGAGCGATGTTTTAAAGAAAGTCAAAAAAGGTTCTGGAAGAAGTAACACAATCAAAACATAATCATGAGCAGCTTTAAACGCCGGGTTGAAGGTAATAAACACAAGCGTCGAAATGGAAGACGTGATAAAAGTGAATTTGAAACACGTCACATTGAAAACAAGGTGCGTAAATTAATGACTAAGGATAAGAGTGAGAAGTATAGACGCTACGACGCAGAGGATTTTTGAGCACGTTGGTGTTGATTTAGGATACAAAGACTTAGACGCTGTAACTACCGATAACGGTAGAGTTTACGTTACTCCAAACGGAAGAAAGTATCCATCAATCACAACTGTGCTTGGTCATTTTGGCAAGCACCAAATCATGGAATGGCGTAAAGCCGTTGGTGAAGAAGAGGCTAATAAAGTCTCTGCGCGCGCTGCTAGTAGAGGAACGGCGCTTCACACCATATGCGAACGATATATAGATAATAAACCAGCGTTTGACGAAAAGACTATGCCTCACGTTAAGGCAATGTTTAGTAGCGTTAAACCTGTCATAGACAATCGAGTTGGAAAAGTCTATGTTCAAGAAGTACCCCTCTACTCAGATCATCTTCATCTAGCTGGTCGAGTAGATTTGATTGCAGAGTTTGATGGCGTTTTATCAATCATTGATTTTAAAACATCATCAAGGATTAAAGTTGCAGAAGACATTAAGTCTTACTTCGAGCAGGAAACGGCTTACGCTATCATGTTTGAAGAGAGAACTAAAATCCCAGTTGTTAATTTAGTCACCATTATGGCGGTAGAAAATGAAAAAGAACCTCTCATCTTTAAAGAACACAGAGACAACCACGCAAGTGATCTCATCAGAAAAATCAAACTATTTGAACAAGAAAAAGGAATTCGTTATGACTAATACAACTACGCCTCCACCATCACAGAACATCACAAAGGCGTTCATCAACAAACCAGTTAGTTCTCTACATACTTTTTACTTAAGCGGCACCATTGAAGAACCAGGTGAATACATCTCTTGGTTTGAAGTTATGCGTAACGCTGGAGAGAACGATGTTATTCAAATTCATATCAATTCCTATGGTGGGGATCTATTCGCTGCGATTCAGTTCTTGAGAGCTATTGCAGATACACAAGCTCACGTTATTTGTTCTGTTGAAGGAGCTTGTATGTCAGCGGCTACTATGGTTTTCTTAGCGGCTGACACCTTTGAAGTGAGTGAGCACTCTATCTTTATGTTCCACAATTACTCAGGTGGTACATTTGGTAAAGGTGGAGAAATGATTGACCAATTAGTTCATGAGCGTAAATGGTCTCAACACCTACTACGCCGAATCTATGCAGATTTTTTAACTGAGCAAGAGATTACCTCTGTGCTTGAGAATAAAGACATTTGGATGGACGGTGAAGAAGTACTTAAGAGATTAACTCGCAGACATGAAATCTTCGATAAGCGAGCTAAGACAAGTGGAAAGAAAATACAAGGTAAGCCTGCAGCAAAAAAACCAGCAGCAAAAAAACCTGCAGTTAAAAAAGAATAACATCGAAGATGTAGTGCGAGCAATCCTTCCGCTATGTACAGCGGGTGAAAAATGTGTTATAATATCTACAGGCAAGGAGATATTTGACACAGATGAAAAAGGTAATTCTCGCAACGATGATGGTAACGTCTAATGCTTATGCATTAGAACCTGCTAGCATTTTGTCTGTTGCTTCAATAGTCTCATCTATTCCAGGACACATTGAAAGATTCACCGGTACTCGTTCAACGACGGGTATCGGTGAATACGCTTTTGGTCCAGACGTTTCAGAGAACACCGCTTGTAAAAAAGCGGAAGACAGAGCAAAGCTAGACGCTATACGAAATGTTTTAGGTGAAGAGGTAGTGTCTCAATCTTCAATGCAGTGCAAGGAAGATAACGGATGTAAGTTAGATGTTGACGTTTGGTCTCTATCTGATGCACACCTACGTAAGACAAAAGTCTCTGATAGAGAAGTCTTTGATAAACTTGGAACTAAAGTTTGTAAGGTAACTATAAACGCTCAAGTTTCAAGCGAACGCCCATTCGCTGATCTTCATATAGACTCTAAGTTCTCGTATAAAGACGGAGAGCAAATGAGCATGCAGATCAACTCTACTGATAAAGGTAATCTAAATATCTTTCATATAGAGGGAAACAAAGCGTCTCGTATATTTCCAAACGCCTTTCAAAATACGTCGATGATTGAAAAGACAATATCAATCCCGACACACCAATACTCAATGACAGTTAAAGCTAGTAAGTTTGACGAGTCATTGGTATTCGTATTGACCAAGAATAACGAAAAATTTCTTGAGTCTTACGATTTAACGGAGCTGAACAATAAGTTAACCTCGATCCCAGTGAAAGAGAGAAAGATTGTTCGTCGCAACTTAGTTATTGAACAATGAGGATATTATGAAGAAAGTGATTATTGCTACTGCGATCGCCGCAGCTTTAACGGGTTGTGGCACTACTTCTCTAGTAGAAAAGAAAGCAGAATGGGTTCAGGGCTCAGATAAAGTAGATGTGTCTATGGCGCCTGAGTGGTTTACAATGCATTTAACTAATGATGGTAGCCACATCTTTGCAACTTCTACTGAGTACTCAGCTGATTATCAATTTGCTATTGATAAAGCTATGCTTGCAGCTAAAGCAAACTTAGCAGCTCAAGTGAATAGTAGAATTAAGATGGATGCACAAACATTCATTGCTGAAGAAGGTAACGCCACAGACATGGATGACGTTGAGCGTAAAACTGAAAGGTTGACTAAACTCAATGTTGATAGCACTTCAATCGTTGGATACAAACGAGATAAAATTGAAGTACGCCGTGAAGGACGTGGTTATCGTGTATTTGTTCGTTTAGTGTATGACTACACCGACAACAACAAGATTCTTCAAAACGCTCAACGCTTAGAAAAGCGCAAAGCTAAGGAAGAATCTAAGAAAGCACCTGATAACTCAGTTCAAATTAACCCGCTAAATCCAGACAATAAGTCTTTAAGCGAGCGGGCTAATGAGTTACCACACACCACGATCTCAGATCAAAAAGTTAAGAAGCAAGTAGAAGATGCAATTGCCCGCGGAGATGCGGTAATTATGTCAACAACTGTTCGATAAGCCCTGTACAGCGGGCAATTTTTGTGGTATAATAATACTATGGCTATTATACTTCAAGAGATCAAGCAACCAACTCAGGCGGTGATCGTAATTGATCCAACGCCTGAGCAAGTAAGAGAAGACGATGCAGCTTATTATGGATATGGCACTGAATGGATTCAAGGCTATGCTCTTATTGGTATCGTCATCTTTATCTTTTTAGTAGGATTACTAGCACGTCCGCTATTTGCTTTAACTACTATCATCATTCAGTTGGCTATAGCGTTTTCTTTAATCTACTTTTTGGTGGTTCATTATGCGCTCAGTTGATAGATACATTCTTCGTAAAGATTTAGCCCAAGAATTATATGATTGGGTTTTCTTTTCTGGTGCTAGTGATAAACTCTACGGCTTTCATAAAGTGACTGACGGAAAGCATAGCTACTATGAAGTGCCTTTCATCTCTCAGTTCATCAAGGGGTTTATCATGGTAGACACACCTAGATGTATTAGCATTATGGCTAAGCGTTGTGATGGTAGAGAGTTCAATACGAGCTTTAAGACGGCCTATGAAGCAAAGGCGTTCTTAACGCGTCATTGCATGTGTTATTAAAATAATTGATCACGTTTATTAAAACATATTATAACTTAGATCAACGGTTTTAATAGAATTAATTGATACATAATATTGATTACTTTTTTTAATCAATAAACTACATAAGGAAATTAAATGAAAACAGTTGGAGATAAATTAGAGAAGTTTGCAATCACAGGGGTGAATCCTGGAAAAGACGACTTCTTTACTATTGATGATCAATCTTTCTATGGTAAGTGGAAAGTTATTGTGTACTATCCAAAGGACTTCACATTCGTGTGTCCTACTGAGATCGTAGCGTATGATAAACTATTCCAAGACTTCGAAGATCGTGATGCAGTGTTGTTAACTGGTTCTACAGATAATGAGTTCTGTAAACTAGCATGGCAAGCTTCTCATGAAGATCTTAAGAAAATCAAACACATTCAGTTTGCAGACACACAGCGTTGGAACGATGAGACTGGTTATAACCTAAGCTTAATCGAGCAACTTGGCGTATTCTACGCTCCAGCAGGTGCAGCTCTTCGCGCAACGTTTATCGTTGATCCAGATAACGTTATTCAACACGTTACAGTAAACAACCTTAACGTTGGTCGTAGCCCAGAGGAAACACTACGTATCCTTGACGCTTTACAGACTGGTGAAAAGTGTGCATGTAATCGTGCAGTTGGCGGTGAAACTCTATAATGTTAGAATGTATGATCATTGGCGACAGCATCGCAGTTGGTACATCGATGGCTCGTCCTGAGTGCGTAAGTTATTCTAAAGGCGGATGGAACAGTTGGCAATGGAACAAAGATTACTTGTCTAAAGCTTCATCTCAACCTGCTAAAACTGTGATCATTAGTCTAGGCGCTAATGATCACCAAGGCGTAAAAACTGAACAGGAACTTAGAAAAATGCGAGTCGCTATAAAAGCAGATCGAGTTTTTTGGATAGATCCTGGCCAGGATCGTAAACCAATAGCGCACAACGCGATTGTTCGCATTTCACAAGAGTATGGTGATACAATAATTGCTCGTCCTAAAGATCATATGAGTACAGATAGAATACATCCAACAGGAAAAGGCTATAAAATTTTAGGAGAACAAACAAAATGACAACATGGGTTGATCAAATTAAGGAGGCTCTACCAGAGTATGCAAAAGATACGAAGCTTAATCTTGATAGCGTTATTAATCGTAGCACCTTGGATAGTAGTGTTGCTAACGCCTGTGCACTTGCAGCAGCAATGGCAACAGGTAACGGAAAACTCGTTTCTTTTATTCAGTCAAGTATGGAAGATACCACAGAGCGTGACGCAGCATTAACTGCTTCATCTTTGATGGCGATGACCAATACTTGGTATCCGTACGTTGAGATGGTGGGAGATCCTAACCTTAGTGGTTTACCTCCACAACTTCGTATGAATGCCATCAGCACTCACGGTGGAACTTCTAAAGTTAACTTTGAAGCTTACGCTTTGGCTGCTTCTATTGTTGGTAAGTGCCACTTCTGTGTTAAGGCTCACTACGATACGCTAAAGAAAGAAGGCATGTCAGTGGAGCAGCTTAGAGACGTTGGAAGAATTTCTGCAATTATTTCTGCTGTAGCTAAGGTTTTGAATAGTTGAAACGTATATATAAATCTATGAACAAAATATCTTTCAACCATTCCGTAAAACCTACGCAGATGTTATGCCCAGAGGCATCAACATGGCTAGGCTTTTATGCGCGTAATATTGACGGAAGCGCATTGGGGTTGAAAGTATAGACTAAACTACAACTTAGTTAAACTCAAACCCCAGAACCTAAAAAGTCTGGGGTTTTTGTTTTTGTAAACAAAAGTATTAGTATACTAAATTAGTCAACTACTGGTGTACAACAGGCAAAGACTATGGTATAATAGAAGTTCTCAGTAGGGGTATGGTGTAGCAGTAACACACTTGACTTTGACTCAAGTATCCTAGGTGCGATTCCTAGTACCCCCGCCAAAAAGTCCTGTACAACAGGCAAAGAGTATGGTATAATTACTCTTCGTTCTTTAACAATTTGGATCCTTTTGGAAGCGTGGCAGAGTCCGGTTTATTGCACCTGTCTTGAAAACAGACGAACAGAAATGTTCCGTGAGTTCGAATCTCACCGCTTCCGCCATATAAAAGCACATGGTGTGTCGCTTTGCGATAAACATTAAGTTGAGATCGTGTGCTCCTATATGGTGAATTGGCAGAGAGGCTTATTGCGTCGGTTTGCTAAACCGAAGATCATGTCGAGTGGTCCATAGGTTCGAATCCTATATTCACCGCCAAGTTTATGCTTCCGTAGCTCAGAGGAAGAGCACAGTCTTGATAAGGCTGGGGTCGACATTTCGAAATTGTCCGGGAGTACCATTTTTATTATGCCCCTGTGGTGCAACAAAATGGAAGACACATCTACTCAAGAGGTAGACTCAGTACGGGTTCGAATCCCGTCAGGGGTACCAAATATATGCACAGGTGGCCGAGTGGTCCAAGGCAACGGATTGCAAACCCGTAAAACCGTCAGTTCAAATCTGACCCTGTGCTCCAATGCGGCCGTAGTCTAATGGAAAGGCAACGCTCTTCTAAAGCGTCCTATGTAGGTTCGAGTCCTATCGGCCGCGCCAGTTTACAGCGAGTTTTTATTGTGGTATAATAATAGTTAATGCGGTTGTGGTGAAATAGGTAGACACAAGAGACTTAAAATCTCTCGCCAAAAGCGTGCCAGTTCGAGTCTGGCCAGCCGCACCAAGTTTAATGCACGGTTCGTCTATCGGTTAGGACACATGCCTTTCACGTATGTAAGACGGGTTCGATTCCCGTACCGTGTACCAATTCTTAATTATGTTGTTTGTAAGCTCAGAGGCATGATCAAGCGTTATGTAACTGCAGCAATAAACCGTAATCAATTGTAAAGCGTGTTGAACTGCAGCATATAGTGCAGACAGCATAATTAAGAGTTGCACCATTAGCTCAATCGGGAGAGCGCATGCCTGTCACGCATGAGGTAAGGGGATCGAAACCCCTATGGTGCGCCAAAGTTTCAGACGCGGATTAGAGAAACGGTATCTCGGAAGTTTCATATGCTTCAGTTGTTGGTTCGACTCCAGCATCCGCAACCAGTTTATTGTGCTCGAGCAAGCAAGGTGTATGCGCCTGACTGTTAATCAGGAATGAGCTAGGTTCGATCCCTAGGAGCACAGCCATAAATAACTTATCTAGAATAAAGATAAGGAACGATATGTTGGCTTTTGTATATTTGTTGGTGATGACACACATCACAATTATTTGTGTAACGTTGTATCTCCATCGAGGACAAGCACATAGAGGTATTGAGTTTACGCCACTAACTGAACACTTTATTAGGTTTTGGTTGTGGCTTACAACTGGAATGGTGACTAAAGAGTGGGTTGCAATTCACCGCAAACATCATCAGAAAACAGATGTTGAAGGTGATCCTCATTCTCCTCACCGTGAAGGTATATGGACAATATTGTTTGCTGGTGTGTACTACTACATACAAGCGGCAAAAGATAAAGAGATGATCGCTAAGTATGGTGTTGGTACACCAAACGATTGGGTAGAACAAAACGTTTACTCTAAGTTTGCATACGTTGGTGTATTAATCTTATTAGGAATTAATTTATTATTATTTGGTTGGTGGGGTCTATGGGTTTGGAGCGTCCAAATGGTATGGATTCCATTCTGGGCTGCAGGAGTGGTGAATGGTATAGGTCACTTCTATGGTTATAGAAATTACGAATCAAACGATAAATCAACAAACATAATTCCGTGGGGAATTATTATAGGTGGCGAAGAGTTACATAATAATCACCACGGAGATCCAGCAAATCCTAACCTAAGAAGAAAATGGTTAGAGTTTGATATAGGTTGGATGTGGTTAAGCGTCTTACGAAAGTTACGCTTAGCTAAATTAAGATATAATGGGGATGCGGCTAAGCGAGAGAGTGGCGGCTGACTGTAAATCAGTTCCTTCGGGTGAGTAGGTGCGAATCCTTCCATCCCCACCAAGTCCGATCCTGTTGTGTGTAGCAAAGTCCGGTTCACTGTCCGGTGGCTCAGGAGGCAGAAAACCACACAGTCTACAGACCCCGCATTGATCGGTGTGCGTAATCACCGGTCACCATAAGAAGCTATATTGGTAAGGAAAGTAAACGGAGCATGGGCAAGTCAAAGCACTAAACTTTGAACAGATACCGCACCGGCCAGTATAGTTCCTTATGGTAACGTAGCAAAGAGGCCTTGCACTTTCTTCATACGGAAGCTAACGTTGGTTCGAATCCAACCGTTACCACCATGCTGAATTAGCTCAGTTGGTAGAGCAACTGCCTTGTAAGCAGTAGGTCGTCAGTTCGAATCCGACATTCAGCACCAAAGTTTTTGCTCTTTTAGTATACTGGTATTATGTCGGTTTTGTAGTCCGAAGAAGGTAGTTCGATTCTATCAAGGAGCACCAAGTTTTTATCGGAGTGTAGCGCAGTCTGGTTAGCGCATCTGGTTTGGGACCAGAGGGTCGTAGGTTCGAATCCTACTACTCCGACCAAGTTTTATGGGGGTATAGCTCAGTTGGGAGAGCGTATGCTTTGCAAGCATAATGTCGTCGGTTCGATCCCGTCTACCTCCACCAGTTATTAATGGAGTCAATATGTCAAATAGAGAAGCAGGTAAGGGATGTAAACCACGTCCGTATAGTGTTGATCAAGATACATACGACAACAATTGGGATCGTATCTTTGGTAAACAAAGTAAAAAGGTTGAACAAAAGCCTAATGACTTTGAGTTAGAAAGTTTAGATCCAGATGAACGCTCTTGGTACTATGATGACGATGGTACCAAGCGTAAAAAAGAAACAACGCGGGATTAGCTCAGTTGGTAGAGCGATACCTTGCCAAGGTATAGGTCGAGAGTTCGAACCTCTTATCCCGCTCCAGCCCTGTACAACGGGTAATTTCTGTGATATAATAACTATATGAAAAACACTGAAAAAGAAATCCTATTGATTGCACAGGAAGAATGTGCAGAAGTAACTCAAGCTATCAGCAAAATCTTTCGATTTGGCTATGATTCAGTTTGGCCTGAAAACGATGTTCAGGATAATCGTGCTAAACTTCAAACAGAGGTTGGCGATCTTTTAGCAATGATTGAACTTATGATAGAAAATAAGATCATCGACGAAGCGTTAACGCAAAAAGCATGTAACGCAAAGAAAGCAAAGCTAAAAGTATGGTCTAACATCTTCAACGAAAACGACTGTCATTAGTCATAACGCCCCGATGGTGGAATTGGTAGACACGCTGGTCTTAGAAGCCAGTGCTTCGGCGTGAGAGTTCAAGTCTCTCTTGGGGCACCAATTATTTCCCGATAAAGCTAATCTAGTGAAAGCGCATGTCTGAAGAACATGAGAGCTTGGAGCGTAACCAAGTGTCGGGACCAAAAACAATGCGCCCATAGCTCAGTCCGGACTAGAGCATAACGCTACGAACGTTAGGGTCGGAGGTTCGAATCCTTCTGGGCGTGCCAAAGACTTGGGCCTATAGCTTAATGGTAAAGCAGTCGACTCATAATCGACTGAGTCTAGGTTCAATTCCTAGTGGGCCTACCATTTACAACGAGTTATTATTGTGATACAATAAATCTATATTTGAAAAGGATATAAAATGCAAATCAATCTTCGTAAAGCAAATGCACTGCAATCTGAAATCCGTAAAGCGATTAGCAGTGTGAATGCAGTAAACAACGTGACTGTGACTGAGTTCACTCAAAATGTAGAAGCAGCTCTTGATAAAGCTGCAGCTGAACACAACCAAGCAGTCTTTAAAAAGGTTGCACTTAACTCAGCGCTATTTAAAATCCGCGCTGCAGTTGGTAAGGCTAACGCCGACAGCGGTATCAATGAAGTGCTAGCTCAAGTTCAAGAGTTAGAAGCTTTGATCAGTATTAAATCTAGTGTTGCATCATCTCAGGTTCGTAAGGACATCAGCGAAATTAACGCTCGAATTGAGAAGATGAAAGGTGCAACCAGTGATCGCTCAGTGTTGTACGGCGATCGCTACAACAACGTAGAGACTTCAGTTGTCTCTCAGTCTGATATTGATCAGGCAAAAACAGAGGTGAAGACTCTTAAGCGTGTCCGTCAGGATCTAAACGATAAGCTTCTTCAACTCAATGTCAACACTCTAATTACTTTGAGTGAAGACACAAAGGCGACTCTCAGAGATGAGGGTTTAGTTTAAAGTTTCGGAGGTAAGAAGGATAAGAGAACTCGCATTAGATAAGCGCACAAACAATATCGACTTTTACTCGATATTGGTTAGCCTTGAAAGCTAATCCGACTAATACGGCCAAACCCAAGTTAGTTGCTCCCATAACAATAGACGTTATGTCGCTGCTTAGTTGCTAATGGGATCTTAAACACTTTGTGGCCTGCTTGTTGCGTATTGCAAGGTTTGCAGGTTGCTGAGCGACTTATCGCGGTTCAAATTGAATTCTTATCTCCACCTAATATCTCAGTGGTGTAATGGCAGCATAGCGGTCTCCAAAACCGTTGGTTGGGGTTCGAGTCCCTACTGGGGTGCCAAATGCGGGTGAAGTGTTTGTGGTTACACGTCTGCCTTCCAAGCAGAAATAGACGAGTTCAACTCTCGCCTCCCGCTCCAAGGATTTTATGTATAAGATATATTTTACAAATGAGTACGGTGAAGCTAGATCTTATAACGAATCTACGTTATCAGAAGCGTTAAAGCTTGCTGAAGGCTTACGTAGACAAGTTAGATATAGTTTTGTAGTGATGGCATCAGAGGATCCAAATTGTGTAGGTAAACAAGGTGTAGATGGTATTGTCGATGGTAAACTACCTGATGGCAAAGATTACGAATGGATGAAAAGACGAAAATGAAACGAAAACATAAACCTCGAAAGCGAATGGGGGTATAACTTAACGGCTTAAAGTAACTGGCTTTTACCCAGTAAATCAGAGTTCGATTCTCTGTGCCCCTACCAAGCGATCACATGTAAGCACATTCAATAAGTGTATTTACATGTGACCGTATCATAAAAGTAATGACCTGGATTGTGACTCCAGTTAAGAGGGAGCGTTACCCTCCGGTCACCCCAAATGCTCGGTTAATTCAGCGGTAGAAGGCGATCCTTACAAGATCGAGGTCGGCAGTTCGAATCTGTCACTGAGCACCATTTAATAAATAATAAGAGAAACAACAGATGAGGTAATCATGAATGTGCTGGCGCTTGACGTAGGTGGAATTCCACGTCAATGGTTGAATTTTGAACAAGCTATTCTATATCATGCTAAAGGACAAGTTGCTTGGACGCTAGGTGAAACTGTCGCGAAATTTCGTGGTGGTACTCAAAAAGATGGCACTGATTCTTACCTAGAGTCTCCTTCAATCATCGCTGTAAAAGGTGGTGAGGGTTTCAACCCAGCAAAGTTTGGACGTGTTGTTTTAACAAATAAAACATTGTTTGGAAGAGATAGACATGTCTGCGCGTACTGTGGCGATACTTTTACTTCTAATAATCTTTCCCGTGATCATATCATTCCTGTGTCACGTGGCGGTCAGAACATTTGGATGAATGTAGTAAGTGCGTGTAAGAAGTGTAACTCTCAGAAAAGTGATAGCACTTTAAAGGAATGTGGAATGGAGTTACTATACATTCCTTATGAACCTAATCACTATGAACACATGATCCTTCAAAACCGCAACATTCTTGCGGATCAGATGGATTACTTAAAGTCTGGTATCCCGAAACATTCTCGGGTATTTCAATAAGAGAAGAGAGGCCCGCAAGGGTCTCTTTTTGTATGTACAACGGGTTATTATTGTGATATAATAATCTATATTCTGGAGTAAATCATGAAAATCGCAATTGCATCTGACGTCCACCTCGAATTTGGTCCTCTTAATCTAGAGAACACTGAAGGTGCTGACGTACTGGTTTTAAGCGGTGATATCTGTACAGCGCGAGATTTTGATACGGTTGCCGCCGTCTATGGTGATATGCCTCACTCACGTAAAGCACTCGGATTTGTAGACTTCTTCCGTGCTGCATCTAAAAACTTTAAGCATGTAGTTTATGTTATGGGTAATCATGAGCACTACAACTACGACTTTAAGTTTACAGGTTCATACCTAAAATCTTGCCTTGAGCAGTTCGACAACATCTACCTACTTGATAATGAGTACAAAGAAATTGAAGGTGTGTCTTTCATCGGTGGTACTATGTGGAGTAGCATGAATAATCGTGATCCACTCACTCTGCTTCATATGAAAGACTGTATGAATGACTTCCGTATCATTAAGAATAGTAATCGTCAAGTCTACCGTAAGGTTCCTCTTTATAAAGAAAAAGAAGGTGGTGGTCATGAGCTTGATGAAAAAGGATACATGATTCAAGTTGGCATGAAGATGAAGGAAGAGCCATCAAAGTTTTGTCCTGAAGACGCTGCCAACGAGTTTGATAAGTTTGTTCAATACGCTCAAGTGTGTACTGACTTTATTGGTGAAGATCCTAAGAAATATGTTGTCTGTACACACCACAGCCCAAGCCTACAGTCTTGTCATCCTCGCTATAAACACGATCACATTATGAATGGTGGTTATCATAGTGATCTTGAACAATTTATTCTTGATCGTCCTAATATCAAACTATGGACTCACGGTCATACGCATGAAGACTTTGATTACATGGTTGGTGAAACACGAGTGGTATGCAATCCTCGCGGTTATATTGGTTATGAAGGTCGTGCTGATAAATGGAAGTTAAAAGTTGTGGAGATCTAAATGAGTGCAACACAGGAATTAAGCAAATTTTATTCTGACGATAGTAAACGAACTGCTACAATCTTTCGTATGCTTGGACAAGATAAAAAGAAGTATAGTGTTAGTGCAGTGAATGAATCTGGTAGTTCTTTTACTGCACTTTTTGAAACTGCACTTGATGCAGAAAATTTTGCTGAAGATTGGGTACTACAAAGATGAGAGAAGAACTAGACGCTAAACTATGTGAAAAGTATCCACTGCTTTTCAAAGATCGTAACGCACCAATGACACATACTGCTATGTGTTGGGGTTTCTGTTGCGGTGACGGGTGGTACAACATTATTGATACACTCTGTGGTTTACTTTGCTCTGACTATAACCAAGCTAAAGATCGGTATGAAAGCGCTAAGGAGTTCTTTGAAAAAGATGGTAAGTATCCTTGGGGTAAACCAATCACCGCTGAAGAGGTAGAAGAAAAACGATTGGCGATGGAAGAGGAAGCTCTTAAAGTTCCAGTTGTTTCTCAGGTTAAAGAAAAGTTTGGTGGCTTGCGTTTCTACGTAAACGCTGCTACTGATAAGCACTACAGTTATATCACCTTTGCTGAAAGCATGAGTTATCGTACATGTGAAGTATGCGGTGCACCAGGCAAACGCTACACTGATGGTTGGCATCAGGTATTATGTGAAACACACGCCAAAGAAGATGGTCGTAATTTGGAGGATGATGATGAAGAGTTGGATTCTTGAAGTAGAAGAACTTCCTGACGGTGAAAAGTTTATCTCATTAAACGATGAGATCTTAGCTGAAACCGGATGGAAAGAAGGTACAGTAATTGAATGGATAGATAATCATGATGGGAGCTGGACTATGCAAGAGAAAGAAGAAACTGAGTTGGTAATGGTTGATTGTATTTCTCAATTTAGACAACGCTATCTTGTAGAAGTACCTAAAGGTAAAACTGAATGGGCTCTTGATACTGTGACGATGAATGAGGCGAAAGAGTTTTCTCAAGAACACATTGGTGAAGTTATCGTAAGTCATCGCATTGTTAGTCAAGAAGAAGCTTTAAAAATTTGTGATATAGATAACAATTATTGTAGCGGTTGGTCTGAACAACAAAAGATTGACGCCTTCTTTACACTAAGGAAAGATTATGAGTGACGGTGTTTCTAAAATGTTTGAACACGATGTAGATAGAGATTATCGAAATGGTGTAGCAAAAATTGCAGCAAAGAAACCCGAAGAAATCTATCTTTTACTTAAAGATATTCACTCAGACATTCAACACCTAGCGTATGACGATCACTTGGTTATGACACGTAATCAATTTGCATCGATTAATAGAATCCATAATGTTGTGAAAGAACTACTAGCATGAAAGTTTACCTAGGTAAACCTAATAATTGGTTTGGCCCATATCAACTAGCTGATGCACTTTGCTTCTGGGTAAAAGAAGTTAAAGATGAACACGGTTTTAAAGACAAGCCAAATTGGGTACATGATTTTGGCGAGTTTTTGGCTCACGGTTTTCATAAAGAAACTGAAGAAGATAAACGCAAGTGGAATAGAGATCGTCCAAAGACTTTTCTCTACAAGTTCTTAGAGTGGGTGCACTCTATTAAACCAAATAAAAAGTGCATTAAGATTGATTACTGGGATACGTGGAGTATGGATCATACTCTAGCACCAATCATTCTACCAATGTTAAAGCAACTTAAAGCAACTAAACATGGTTCTGGCTTTATCGACATGGAAGACGTTCCAGAGTACATGAGAACTACTGAAACAGAAGAATATGAAGATCAAAAGTGTTTTGACTTCTACCACGAAGATAAAGAAGAACGTAAGTATAACCTCCATGATCGCTATGAATGGGCGTTGGATGAAATGATCTTTGCCTTTGAACATCTCGTCGATGATTCATGGGAGAATAAGTATAGTAGCGGTGAGATGGACCATTACTCAGAAGCGTGCAAATGGGATGAAAATGGTAAACCCACTTTATACACATTTAAAGAAGGTCCTAATCATACTTACAAATGTGATTATGATGGATTGCAAAAAGAGTGGAATCGTGTAGACAACGGTCTACGTTTGTTTGGTAAGTATTTTAGAACTTTGTGGGATTAATCATGGGTGATCTTTTTAAAATTATTTTTGTAGCAGCTTTCGTGTTAGCTGTAGTAGTTGGTTGGCCTTTGGCTGCTATTTGGGCTATCAACGTTTTATTTGGATTATCGATTGAATTCAATAGTCTAACTTGGCTGGCGGCATTTATTTTACTAGCAGCATTTAATGGTACACAATACGTAAAGAAATAATATGTTCGAACTTATACTTGGCATTTTCATAGGCGTTATTGGTGTGAAGTTATTCATGACGATTGAAATGTACTTCATGGAAAAAACACTTGAAAAGAAGGTTGAAAAAATTCTTACAGACTTTAGAAAGAACGTCATCAACTCAAAGATTGAAGTAGAAAATGGTATCTACTTTATGTACAATAGAGAGACAAATGAGTTTCTAGGACAAGCTAAAACGTTTGAGGAATTAGACAAAGTGATGAGAGAGAAGTATCCAAATAAACTTTTTAATGTGCCGCACTCTGAACTTATGGAAGTAATGAAAGCCAAGAATGAAAACTGATAAGAATTTTAAGCTCAATAAAGAAACAAAGAGGATGATGGCTTTGTTTAAATTTAAAGACGCGCATGATAGAGGAGCTTTTAAGAAGTCTATGGTAGAAGCTCAGGCAACATCTGAAAAAGTTTATAAAGAAAGTCAAAGGAAACGTGATGGATCAGAATAAAGTATTTCATATTGTAGTTATTGTAATCGTTGCAGCAACATTGATTATTGGAGGAGCTATTGCAACTGGCATTCTTCACACTAAGTGGACTAAAGAGCTTATTCAAGCTTCCTTGGAAAAAGGACAGAATCCTATGTACGTTAAGTGCGCAATGGAGAGTAACCCTAGCAATGAATGTAAGACTCTAGTAACGGCGCTTGCAGTCGGTAAAGCAGATAAATAAGAGTATGGCAAATATAGCGAGATGCGGAGTTGACACAGCTGGTGGACTAATAGGTACACCTGCTACAGTACGTACTGTGTTCGTCAACGGCTCTCCAATAGCTTGCGCAGGCGATCCAGTAGCTGGACATGGAATAGGCATACATGCTGGACCAGTTTTAGCTGTTACTAGAAACGTAACTGTAAGAGCTAATAACATACCTGTAGTATGCACCGCTGATTTTGCAACATGCGGACACCCTGTAGTTTCAACATCAAACGTGTTTATAACATCAGCATAGGAGATATATGACTACATTTACTAGTGAAGATAGAATTGCTGCAAAGTTAGTACAAGAAGCTCCATATCATCCTGGCTATGAAGACGCCGTTGTAGATCTTAAAGTAAAGACTTGGATGGAAGAGCACCTTGAGTATCGTACTAGACATTTAAATACTTCTAAAAAAATAGTAGAATTCATCAAGGCCAGATCATTTGGCCGTTGTTAAAGAATTGTTGTAATCCCTTCAAAACGAAGGATCTCTGGACGAGGGTTCGACTCCCTCCACCTCCACCATAAAAGAACTATGAAACTAAAAAGTTGGGAAGAGAAAAGACAACTACAATTAACTATAATTTGTAGTGTAATGATTATTCTTGCATTAGTTTTTTTATGATGGGGGTGCACTTGGTTTCGACAGGGGTAGATAGTAGAGACGGCAACACGAGAGTCGACTGACGTAATCAGCGAAAATAAAGTAAACGCAAACGATGAAGTTTACGCTCTAGCAGCTTGATCTGTTAGATGAGGTTTTGTAGGTTGTTCCTTATCACCCAAACAACCTACGCTAAGAATTCATTTTTTATAGATATAACTATCTTGGGTAGGTAGGGATATACTATTAAAAGGCTCTATTACGGGCCTTTTGTTGTTTCTGAGGGTTGTTTCTTATAAATAGTAATATGTCAATTTGACATGCGGTTATATTTTTAGACAACTCTTGGAGTGAAGATGGAATTAACATTACAACAACTAAAACAACTTCTCCCAAAGAACCCATATGTAGAAAACTGGCATAAAGCTTTATCACAGCTTTTACCAGAATATGAAATTAATACCCCACAGCGTGTTGCTGCATTTGTTGCTCAATGCGCACATGAGTCTGGTGGATTTATGGTTCTTAAGGAAAACTTAAACTATAGAGCTCCGACTCTTCGCAAGATCTTCCCAAAGTATTTCCCTACAGATGAGATGGCTAATCAATATGCTGCTATGCCTAATAAGCAAGAAGCTATTGCTAATTTAGTTTACGCAAATCGTATGGGTAATGGAGGTCCGGAAACAGGTGATGGTTATCGTTACTGTGGACGTGGACTTATCCAATTAACTGGTAAGACTAACTATACATGGTTTGCTGCATCATTGGATATTCCAGTAGAAGAAGCAGCAGAATATCTACAAACATTTGAAGGTGCTGCTCAATCTGCATGCTGGTTCTGGGAAACAAATAACCTAAACCGATTTGCCGATGTAGGCGACATTAAAGGATTGACTAAAGCGATCAATGGAGGATTCATTGGTCTTGAAGATCGTATCAAACATTATGAGCATGCACTACATGTGCTGGGAGCTCACTAATGAATGACCGTAAGCTAGTAAAATGGCTTTTGTTATTGTTGCTTTTCCCATTAGGCTTGGCTTTGTATAGCAAAGAATCATATCGCTATCCTTGCCAAGATCCAGCTAACTGGGATAAAGATTTTTGTAAATTACCTCTCTGTGATGTGAATAGAACATGCCCAGAACACATCTTTAAAGGTCAGAGAGACCCACGATTAGGACCACCTAAAGATGACGTTAAACCAAATCAAGCAGTACCTACTCAACCTGTTCAAGGAGCCAACTGTGGAAAATAAAGAAACATTTGTCTACACAGAAGAGCAATTAATGGCTCGTCTAAAGTTCTTTATTGGTATATGTCTTTCATTAACTTTATTCGGAATTGTATTTGTTGTTCTGTATTCTTTGATCTTTGTTACTCAACCATTGAATGCTATTAGTCCAATTGACCAAAAGTTCTTTGAGTTAATTGTGCCTATTGCTACATTCTTAACTGGTACACTATCAGGCATTATGCTTGCTGGTAGTAAAAAGGAAGATCAAGAAGCAATGTTAGCTGCACAAAAACAAGCAGCTTCTAATGCAGAAAACACGATGAAGATAATGTCAGCGCCAACACCTCCTGTAACGCCTTCATTTGGCGCACCAGGACTTAGAACGCCAATGACGCCTATGACACCAATGCAAACATCGCCTAATTCATTTGCGGTGCCAGCATCATTTACGCCTGGTGTTGTAATGAGCTCAACTGGTAAACCAATGCCTGTACAACCAGATCAACCAGAGATTTAATCAATGGGCTTTTTAAAAAGTATGTTACAAGATGGGCATGATGGCTCTATAAGTAGTAAAAGAGTCATCACTGCTATTGCATTTATGTTATGCGCATACGCATTTGTAGCCAGCATTCATGGCTACACTGTTAAAGAAGAACTATTTGATTCAATGATTTACTTAGTTATAGCAGGACTAGGATTTACTGCTTCCGAAAAATTTGCACGAAAGGATAAACCAAATGAATAAGTTATTAGCTTTAGTGATTGCAGCAACAATGTCTTTAGGCGTTATGGCTGCAGAAAAAGAAAAAGTTTGTATTGATGTTAAGGATGCCAAAACTGGCAAAGTAAAACAAGAATGCAAAATGGTAAAGAAACATAAGAAGTTAGAAGGAACAGAAGTTCCAGGACAGAAGAAATAAAAAAAGGGACCTTACGGTCCCTTCTTTTTTGCACACTGATTTAAATCATTTTCACTTATTTTACCAATTACTATATAAGGTAAAAAATAAAGCAACAACATCTGTTGCACCATTAAATCAAATAAGTAATTCACTTACTTAGCTAATGGGTTGTCTAAAGCTCGTTGAATTTTCTTGTCAACGGCCTGATCTAACGCTTTTAATTCTTTACGTACTTCATTCACATCTTGGGTTGTTTCACGCTGTGTTTGCTTAGCGCTACGTTCAACCTGCTCAACTGTATTTTCTAATCTACGAATATCACTCTTTAGATCATTTTTAATGTCTTGAGTATACTGCACAGATTTCTCTGAGTTCTGCATAGTGATTTCCATTTTCTTATTTAACTCAGATAAATCTGGAGCAACGTATTCGGCAATACGCTTCTTCATGCTCTGGTAGTCTTTATAGACTTCAAACGCTCCATATAAACCACCTAGCGTAGATGATACTATGGTGAATGCAACCATTAGTTTAGCTGGAGTGAATTCATATCCTCCAATGCTAATGACAGTATCTTTACTAGCATACTTCTTCATCGTCGCTTCTGCTTCGTCAATCTTTTTGTTGACGTCTTTAATTTCTTCTGTCATTTAATTTCCTCTGTTGTATTGTGAATCTACTAATTCATTATGTAGTCTATCGGTCGGACCAAATAATCCACGACCTAGTCTTACGTTGTCTACATTTTTCTGATTATCATATACTGTAAATGGTTTATAACCACGAACGTCTGGTATAAACCCTTTGCTATAAGCATCAAATCCTGGAACAAATGCCATTGCTTGTAGAACAACATTCTGTACCATTTTCTGTTGTTCCATATCAGCAACTTTACCCATGTTACCTGCTAAGTTCTTACCATCTTCTACTGCTTTGGCTTTTGCTGCAGCTTCTCTTCGTTCTTGTAATTCTTGTCTAGCTGTTTTCGGTTGATCAGCTTTTTTGTCGCTAGTTGAAGCTGTTGCTGTTGTTTGTGAAGGACCTGCATTAGTGTTGGAAGCATCTTTTTTCTCCTCTTGTTTTTCTTGTTTCTTTTCTGAAGCAACCGCTGCTGCAACAGGAGCTGGGCCACTATTACCACCACCACCGCTTGGTTGTGTAAGTTGAACTGGTGCTGCAGGCGCTGCCGCTGTGTTTGTAGTTGTTGTAGTAGATGAAATAGTTTTATCTACGTTACTATCGCCAGTCGCTGAAACTGTTGCTTCTACTTTACCGTCTGATGAGATACCAACTGTAGTCTCAGTAGTAGATCGTGTAGTTGATATAGGTGACGTTGCTGTAGAGTTTGATGCAGTCGAAGTTTGTGGATTAGGATTATATCCTGGACATAAAGTGTTTGACTGTGGATTAGTAGAACACGCCGCCAAAGTTGTCGTATAACTTGGGCAGTAAGAATATGTTAATTGGTTGTTAGAACAAACGTTGGTTGCAGTACTATATCCTGGACAAAGAACGTTACCTAATGGATTAGTTGTACATTGGTTCAACGCTGTTCGATAACCTGAGCAACTTGAAGAGTACAACTGATTGATGCTGCACTGTTGATTTAAGTAAGCTTGTTCATACCCAGCGCATGTAGTTGAGTAGAGAGGATTGGCAGAACACTGATACTCTAAGTACGCTTGAGCATATCCTGGACAGTTAGTATCATACAATTGATTGGCTGTACATTGTTGCGTAAAGTACGCCTGTTGGTATCCTGGACAAGAAGGATTATAGAGAGGACTAATTGTACATTGCTGTGTTAAGTATGCAGCGGCGTATCCTGGACACGATGGGTTGTATAAAGGATTAATTGTACATTGGTCTACACCTTGGCCAGTTCCACTAAGCGCTTGCCAACTAAAGATGCTTGCACTTCCAGGCGTAATGTTTAAACCCTGTCCATGATAATGTTGAAAGTATTCACCATTAGCTAAGTTGCCAGAGAACCCTGAAGTAACTGGATTCCAAGAAACCATAGCGCCTGCGATACGTGTATCGATCAAGCCAGATGAATTTATTTTAATCTCAAAGCTGTTACCACCCTGTGATGAGCAGCACTGACTTAAGTTATACCAACCGTAAGTCATTTCATTGTTGCCGCGTAGGTAGTATTGGTTAGCACCGTTCCAAGAGTACAAATCGGTGTGCATACCATAGATGGTGTAGTTGTATCTTGGATCTGTTGTGCTTCTTAAATCAACACCGCTGCAGCATCCACCATATAAACCAGATACTTGTGGATCTTGGAATGTTACAAAACCATTTGTTGCTGCCCAAGAGTTAGTAAAATTTTGTCCAAACATTGGGAAAGTAAATCCCAATGGAACGTTTGTGTAGTGATCATCCCATGTTGTAATGTTTACTGCATTAGGATTACTACGAATATCTTGCAGAGGCAACGCATTAACACCTGTACCAACAGTTACGTTGAGACCAGGTGCACCAGGAATTGGAAGTGTTACTATCTGCGCGTTAGAGTAAGACAATGAGCAGAATGATAGCACCAATGCTCCAACCCACTTTGCCATCGACTTCATGACTCTGCTCATCTTTTACTTTAAAGGTTCTGCTGGTTTGCTTAAATCAGTAACAGGAGGTAAGACTGCGTAGTTACCAATAGCCTTCTTATCCACGTTATCTAATACGCCGCGCTTCTTCCATTCTTCTTTAGCTGCTTCACCAATCTTACCTTCGATTGGGCAAGGAGTTCCTGCTGCTAACATTGATGCGAATACACGCTCGTCTTGGCATAGAGTTGCAACAGCAGCAACCTTCATACCCATGTCATATAAGTTCTTTGAAAGTTTGATTCTTTCACAATTCATATCTCTCATTGTACCACCCATAGAGATACCAAGAATCTGTGTTTGTACCGCTCCTGACGCTGCTACTGCACAGACGTCATTATTTAAAGTTGTAATTGCTGGCGCCACTGCTGTTGGCGGTGGCGATTTGATTGTTGTAGTGCTATTGGAAGTAGAATCTGTAGTACTTCTGCTTGTCGAGTCAGTCACGATGGGATCAGCCACCGCCATTGATGTAGTCATAACAAAAAGCACCGCTGTAGCGATCTTTTTGTACATGGCCTTAATACCTATTTTTATTAAAAATCCACGCCGGATGGCGCTTAAATCTATTTATAAATAAAACAGTATGAAAGCACATATTTTAGGCAATGGGCCGTCAATTCAGATTTACAAACCACAAGATGGCTTTATTATTGGATGTAACTTTCAAGAGTATCCGTGTGATATAAACGTTTTATTAGATTGTAAACCGTTTTTGGTGTACCGTGGAAATAGAGATCTTGTACCAAATAAAAAAGTCATTACTTCGAAGTACGCTTGGCCTACAATAGAAGAACAGGATCTTACTAATGAGTTTGAGTTTGTATATGTTCTACCTTTTTTAGAGAAGTATGTAAGTGCAGGGCATGTAGCTACGCAGTGGGCTTTAGAGAACAACTACACTGAGATACATCTTTGGGGTTTTGATTCTATATGGCAAGATACGCAAGAAACAAGAACTGATAAATTAGTAGTTAGAAGCAGAGCGCAGTTTGATCTCTACGTACACTGGAGAGAAAAGTGGCAACCATTCAAAAAACACAACATCATCGTTCATAACACGATTGAAGGAACACAACTGAAGGACTTACTATGAGTAATGTACAAGAGATAGATTTTGACTTTGGCTTTACAGCAGTAGATGAAGGAGAACTTGAGGTAGTGCAAAGCGTAGCGGCTCAAGCAGAAGCTACACTAAGCGACCTTGAGAAAATTCAATCAAAGCTCAACAACCTAAGGAATGCTATCGAGCCTCTTTTAAAGAACCTTGAGGCCAATCCTGAAAAAGCCTATATTCACTGGCCTGACCGTACGGCAAAAGTCAAGGCATTTAGGGCCCATCTTGACAAAATTATGAAGGGATAAGGGTTCTACCCTTCCCGATCGGTTCTGGCCTCCCGTAGGCCCTCCTGACGGACCGAAAAAACCCTTATAAATCAATAACTTATAAACTGTGTCAAAAATGATACAGTTTTTTCCCTTTAAAATCAACAACTTATGAAAAAAGCCGCTTTTTTGCGGTTTTTTTGCATTTAGCCCTGTACAAATGCCCGCAATTGTGGTAGAATATCTCATATCAACAGTGAAAAAGGAAACTAAATTATGAAAAACAAATCAACTAACGTACTAGCCCTTGAAAATGCAATCTCTGAAGTTAAGCGTTTGCGTGCTGCAGTGAAACTCGAGCGAGTTGAAGCTAAAGCATCTCGTGAAAAAGCAAAGGTTGCACGTATTGCAGCTCGTGAAGAAAAGGTAGCAATTCGTACCGCTAAGAAAGCAGAGCGAATCGCTAAACTCGAAGCAAAGTTGCAATCCCTTAAAAATCCTGTAGGCACGGTTGCTCGTCGTATGGCGAAAAAGCCTGGTGCAGTTACTATTACGAAAGGTGCTCAATAATGATTACTTCTACTGAACTTAATCGTATGTCTGTTGTTGAATTGTCTCGTCTCAATAAAATGGTTGTAAGCGCGATCAAACAAAAACAGCAAATGGATAATCGCACAGCGATTTACAATTTTATGCCTGGCGATAACGTCAAGTTTACGTCAAATCGTAACGGAAGCGTATACACCGGCAAAGTGCTTGAAGTAAAGCGCACTAAAGTTGTGGTACAAACAGGCGTAGGTAATTATCTCGTTCCTGCAAGCATGCTTAGGAGTGGTGAATAATGAAGAACTCTACTAAAGGTACTATTCGCGTAGTGCTCGGTCTTTTCATTACTTTTGGCGCCGTCGGTGGTATTGAAACAAGTGAAAATTTGCTCGCAAGCGTAGGCTTAGCGATCTTGGGGCTTGGGCTCATGTACTCTGGCACGCGGGCTATGAATAAAGAACGAACAATTTTTATCGATTAGCCCTGTACAACGGGCAAAAAGTGTGGTATAATACTACTATGACAACAAAACAAACTAAACCTAGGAATCCCGTAGCTAAAGATCTACGTACCCCTAAGTACCGTATGCGAGTTGTCAGAAGCAAGCGAGTTTATGACCGCAAGCAACAACGCAATGTAATCAACTTTGAAATTAAACTGGAGATCTAAATTATGGCACGTATTGCAAAAGCATTCTCTGCTGACTTTGTAAAAACCTTTGAAGATAAATTCTTCTCTATGCATCCGTCTGTGAAGACCGATGGCTTTCTTAATCGTAAGCAAGTTGTATCGACTATGCGAGTTCTCGGTACTGATGAGTATCCTATGTGGTTGCTCCAAGAAAAGAATCGTACCGGTCGTGGTGTGTACAAGCTAGGTACCTACACTCCGCCTGCTCCTAAAGCAGTTAAAGTAAAAGCTAACAAACCTGCAAAAGGTAAAGTTGGTCCGTCTGTTAACTCTCAGCGCTGGGCCTCTGGCAAAGCACCTCTGAAAACTGCAGCGGTTGCTAAAGTTGCCAAAGGTGATACTAACCCTGCTGCCTTTGATGACAGCGTAGAATACGAAGATGTGCAAAGCCTTCGTAATGAATTTGGTCTTGGTGAGTTCCGTAACACTCTCGACTAATTCCTTAGACTGAGTGCAATGCTCAGTCCTGTTGATTCTGACCAGTGCCGTCGTGATGACGTCCACGCTTAGGTCGCCGGACGACAGTAACCGGCACTTACTATGGAGTATATGATGGAAGAATATTTTGAGTATTTGGATGCTCTTCGCGAAAGTGGCGTTACCAATATGTTTGGTGCTGGGTCTTATCTACAAGAAGAGTTTGGATTGGATCGCTATGAAGCGCGTGATATCCTAATGAAATGGATGCAAACGTTCAGTGAAAGGCATGCTTTAAATGATTAAAATGTTTATTACATTCATCTCTTTGACTATCATCATTGGTGTGTCTATAGACATATTTCGTAGGATGACTGGCAAAGAAAAATTCAACGTGATTAAATTAATTTCCTATGGAGCGCTTTGTTCTTTGATCACAATGCTGCTTCTCTCAACTATCGTAATTTTGTTTTAAGGAACATATGAAAACTTCTATGAAACTCGTGGCGCTCGCCGCTGCAATCGCTATTCTTCCTGCATGTACTCGTATTGAAACCGGTGAGGTTGGTGTACGTGTTGGCTTTGACAAACAAGTAAAGCCTGGTGAACTTCTGCCTGGTAGCTTTAACCAAACTATCATTGGCGATGTTCTCACTTTCCCTGTGAAAGACGTAAACGTTGTTCTCAACGATATGACTCCTGTTGCAAAAGACAACAGCACTATGAAAGACCTTGACGCCGTCATCGTCTATAACATTAATCCTCAACAAGTTGCAGAGTTGTACTCTACTAAGAATCGTGCATTCCATGCCGACTTCAAAGGTGATACGTATGTGATGTACAACTACATCGTTCAGAATGCACGTAATGCAATCTATAAAGCAGCACGTAAGTATGAAGCTCTAGACATGGCTGATAACCGTGAAAACATGGAGCGTCAGATCCAAGAGGAGATCAACAAGAATCTTGCTGAAGAAAAGCTTGATGGTACCATTACTATCTCTCAAGTCTTGATTCGTAACGTTGTACCAGCTGACTCAGTTGTTGAATCTGCAAACGCATTGGTTCGAGCAAAGAATGAATACAAGCAAAAAGAAGTAGAAGTGCAAACTGCTAGGAAAGAAGCTGAGCGTATGGCAGCACTCGCTAATAACTCTGCAAGCTCTATTGCATTCATGAACGCTCAAGCCGCTTTGAATATCTCTGAAGGTATTAAAAATGGTAAAGTGCAAACAATCGTGGTGCCTAGCAACATGACTGGTTTGATGATTGGTAAGTAATATGGATGAAGACACCAAGCAAATTAAAGATCAACTCTTTCAAGGGCCGTGTCTTGTCACCTTCATCAAGGTTGATGGCACTAAGCGTATTATGAAGTGTACGCTGAATGAGCAATACATTCCGCACGAAACTAATACGAATAATCCAATTGACTTTCCAAAGAAAGTTAAACAACCAAATCCTGATGTGCTTGCAGTATGGGATCTCGAGAAAGAAGGTTGGCGTTCATTCCGGCTTGATACAATTCTCGAAATTGAGCCCTGTATTGCGGGTTAGAAGTGTGATATAATAATATTTTAATAAGGGAAAAACATGGCTCGCATTAAGATCAATGGTGAAAACTTTAAACCACCTAAGAAGCGTATCTCTAATCCACTCATGCTGGATGAGAAGTACACAGGTGAAGAACCTAACTTTATGGGCGTTGAGTTTAAAGATGAGAGTGAACGCAACATTGCTCTGATGCGAGCATTCCATTATTATAATTATTTCAACAGTGGTAAAGTCTTTAAAAAGGATCTAATTAAATATGCTAAAGATGAACTTAAGTACTCTAAAGACAGAATCGATTTACTTAATGCATCGCCTGATTGGGCTAGTCAACTACAATCCGGAGCTCTTCTCAGGATGCGTGGCCGTGGCTTTGCTATTCGTGATTCTGAATACCTAAAGATCAACGAAACGCTCAAAAACATGGAGCGCCTTGGGATTAAGAAACTCAAGGAAGAGGTTGCTGAAGAGAATAAACAAGCTGCAGCGCCTGTCATCTCCGTGCAAGATAGGATCAAAGCAAAGGTTGGTGAAACAATCCTCGAGGATCTTGACTATATGCTTGACGATTGGATTAAAGGTGATTCGCCGTCGATCGATGTATATGAGGGTATGAAAGCCCACCTTTTGCCGTCTCAAGCGTCCAAGTACGTAGTCGAATGGGCTACAAAGTACCGCGACGAGTTGCAAGCGAGTATAGATAAACTAGATGACCAAGTTGTTGAAGGCTATAGTCATCTTTCCACAAAGAGGAAAAAGGAATTCCTTAAGTGGTATGAGGGGATCATTGCAGACGCTCAGCGATTTGGTAGCAATACTAAAACTGTCCGCAAGGCCCGTACCAAAAAACCCGTATCTCTCGAGAAGCAAATCTCGAAGCTTAAGTATTTGAAGGAGTCGCCCGAGAACAAACTAGTTTCTATCAATCCGTCTCAGATCATTGGCGCAACGGAACTATGGACTTACAATGTTAAGTACAAAGCGTTAACCCGATATATCGCTGAGTCAGGTATGGGATTTGAAATCAAGGGCACGACCCTAATCAAATACGACACCAATACATCCCAAACGCGTAAACTACGCAAGCCTGAACAAACACTGGCCGAGGTACTATCGTCTGCAAAGACAAAGGGTATCAAGGCATTCAGTGCGCTAACTACTAAGCCAAGCACACCGAATGGACGGATAAACGAAGATACGATTATCCTAAAGGCAAGTAAATGAAGATAAAACCATCGGCTGTACTGAACATAGTTTTAGTGTTATCTCTGATAACAGTTATGGCAGTTTCAGCAAAGGAAATGGTAACACCAATCCCACTTAATGAGAAAGACGTATACTGTCTAACGCGTAACGCGTACTATGAAGCGAAAGGCGATTCACAGATGTCTCAGATCGCCGTAACGCACGTGGTGTTAAACCGACTAAACAACGAAAAGTTTCCCAAAGACACATGTGAAGTTGTGTACCAAAAGAACAGAGATCAAAATAGACAGGTTACTGTTTGTCAGTTCTCTTGGTACTGCGATCAAACATTGATGGGAAGAAAAGTAGACGCTAAAACATGGGAAGAATCTTTGACTGCTGTAAAGAAAGCGTTAAAGATTTATTATCAAAAAGGTGTGGACGTAACTGAAGGCGCAACGTATTACCACGCTAACTACGTTAATCCAGGTTGGAGACACCTAGAAAAAGTGACGTCAATCGGCAGTCACATATATTATAAAGAGAGTGAAAATGGAACAACCGGAAGGTCTACATACCAAAAAGTCGTTTTCAGAACTAATTGAAAAGAAAGTAAGAGAGGATCGATCGACTTACCTCGAGGCAATCATTGATACATGCCAAGAGAGGATGATCGATCCTGAAGACATCGTTAAGTTATTGAGTAATCCTATTAAAGCAAAGTTAGAAGCTGAAGGGATGAACCTTGGTTATTTGAAGAGGACGAATGAATTACCATTCGAGTGATGGATTTAATGCGTACAGAATTTACATCGCCGTTAAGCTACACTTTGAATCGAAGACATATGACTATTTCAAGTACAATGGAAAGTCAAGCGTAACGCCAAAGTCTTTCTTTGCGAGGCGAGATAAATTCTTTTTTGCAAAGCTTGTGAGGAAGTATGGAGTCGATGAACTGCCGTACTTCTTTGCATGCAACTTTGCTCATAGTGGTACGAAGTGGGTAGGTAGCATGACGGACGATCAGGCTGATGATACGTACAAAGCGTATAAGGCCTTGTTGGAATCATTCACCTATCGCTTTAAGAACGATATATATAAATTATTAAGCGAAACAGACTTCAAAAGTTTATTTGTCATTGAAGACGGTCAGTACCCTGCGATAGTGAAGAGCTTGATGCAGGATAACATACCGCTTGAATCTTTTGTTGTATTGAATCGCTACTTGAACTTCATGCCTAAGTTCGACAACGAGATTAAGGATCCAATCGTTTGGCCTGATCTCTCGTTGAAGATACGTAAGTATGATAAGTTCATAACGGTGAATAACTCGAAAGTTGCAGAGGCGCTAAAAGATTGTTTACAATCAAATGCCACTGTGATATAATAGTTATTCCATACTCTGGTAAACATTGCTAATATAAAGGAACATACATATGTCACTAGCAGCACTCAAGAAAAATCGCATGAGCGATATCAATAAACTCGTCGCAGCAGCTGAGAAAGTCAGCGGAGGCGGCGCAGGTCAAGAAAAATCCTATGAAGATAATCGATTCTGGAAGCCTGAGGTAGACAAAGCAGGTAACGGCTACGCTGTTATTCGTTTTCTCCCAGCTCCTGAAGGTGAGGATCTACCTTGGACTCGTTATTGGGATCATGGCTTTCAAGGTCCTGGTGGTTGGTACATCGAGAAGTCTCTGACTTCAATTGGTCAGAACGACCCAGTCGGTGAGCTTAACACCAAGCTTTGGAACAGTGGATTGGATAGCGATAAGGAAATTGCACGTAAGCAGAAGCGTCGTCTTCACTACGTTGCTAACGTACTTGTTGTAAGCGATCCAGCACATCCTGAGAACGAAGGTAAGGTATTCCTATACCAATTCGGTAAGAAGATCTTTGATAAGATGATGGACGTAATGCAACCTCAATTCCAAGACGAGGAACCCGTTAATCCATTCGATCTTTGGGAAGGCGCAAACTTTAAGCTTAAGATTCGTAACGTTGAGGGTTACCGCAACTACGATAAGTCTGAGTTCGATAAGCAAAGCGCTGTGTCAAACGATGAATCTGAGCTGGAAGACATCTACGGTAAGGTGTACACACTCAAGGACTTCACTGATCCAAAGAACTACAAGTCTTATGAAGAACTAAAAGCCAAGCTCGAGCGAGTTCTTGGTGGAAGTGCACCACGCACTACTGCTGAGTCCATCACTCTTGATGAGCAATCTTCAAGTCCAACGGCGCGTACAGCGGCTCCTAAGTTCTCACCTGTTGAAGCCGGTGAAGACGACGGTAACGACGATACTCTAAGCTACTTCAGTAAGTTGGCTAACGAGGCGTAATTGCCGGGAGTTTATAAGAAAAAGAACTGCCCTAACTGCGGTGTCGAACATCGCGGCCGTGGGCAGTTTTGTTCTATCCCGTGTTCAAACTCATTCCGAGAAGTAAAGCAAGAAACAAAAGACAAAATATCCGAGATTCAAAAAGAGTACGGAGCCATGACGGCTGCGAGACAAAGAAAGATCGGACAAGACAACGAGAAACGTAAGAAGGGCGAATACGTCCTACAAGACGAAGACTGGTGTATCATCCCTCCAGGCGGTGATGAGGATGATGGCCTAGTCCTGTAAGTGTACAGCGAGCATTAACTGTGGTATAATATTAATATGATCGATGAGAAAGAAACTTGTGACAGACTCCTAGCGACTATGCTTGGTTCGTGGGATCTTGTTGAGAAGTGGTGGACGAGTCCCAACAAAGCTTTTGATGGGAAGCATCCTATTGATGTGTTTGGCGTTGATAAGAAGAAAGTTATCAACTACCTATTTCACCATGCTTACGCTGGTGGAGGATCCTAATGATGAACTTAGACGATTTTGAAATGAACCTTGATAGAATCATTGCTGATAAAAAGATTCACAGTATGATTCGACTACTTGCAGTCGAGATTCAAAGGAACCCATACATCACCGTTGGTGAGTGGTTGAAGTCAATGAACGACGATGAGTGTGAATCCCTATGTGATCACCTAGTGGAGTCGGACAGCGCCGACTCAATGAGCGATCTGATCCTACTTGGCATCATGCTAACGAGGACCGAATCCGTATTCATTGAGACGGACTCGGACTTGGCTCAAGCGGCCAGCAAGATGCGTATGTTCTTATCCATCTCGAGTCTACATCGTAAGGGATTCGTTAGAGCTAGGTATGAGAACATGTCCTTTGGTGAGGACGCAGATAAATTAATCATAGCGGAGAAGATAGATGAGTGATTATGCGCCGGACTTATGGATCATGGCCAAGATGACCCATGATAAGGAAACCATCTATAAGGTCTTTGGATCTTGGTATGGTGGTTGGGCTGGTAGCGACTCGTGGAAGCTATCATCCGGCGTAACGAAAATCATTGAGCATGAGAATCACTATGAAGTCCATAATGTGAGTGGATCCATCTATGACTGCGGTAAACAAAACATCGGCATGAGCGGATACGCTTCCGGCGTTTGGAAGAACTTTCTTAGAAAGCAGGAAGACGGTAAGTACAAGCTTGAGGAGATAGACATCAAGGACGTACAACTACCCGTGGTCTTTGAATGGGACCAATGGAGACCAAGTAAGGACATAACATGAAGGTACATCTACACAGTGAAGACATCGATCGCATCAAGGCGTTGATGGAATCCTTGGACTACGACGGTAACTTTGAGCTCGAGGTAGACAACTCGTCAGGGGTTGGATCGGTGGTGAAGGTGCACGTACCGCAGATGATTAACTGCTTAGAGGGTACATTTACGTTTACTATATCAAGCGTGGAGAATTGGTAACATGAGTGAAGGACCTGTAAGAGAGCTAAACTGGTGGGAGCATTACCCACTACATCAAATCTGGTGTAACGACTACTGCCCATTGTTTCCTCGATTCGATTATCGTGAAGGCGATGAGTGGAACGCCAATAACTGGTCACTGCACTGGTTGATCTTTCACATCTGGACGATGGAGCACGCATCATTCAGTCTAGACCTAGGACTAAGCTTTGACGAGATCTACGTAGGCGCCTGTCTTCCTTACCTAAGGATCACCATTGGTGTAAGACACATCTACGCCAGCTGGGTGTATAAGTTGAATCGTATGCTTAGACGTAATCCAGCGCTAAAGAACGCGAATGGAGAATACAATTGAGTAAAGAGTATAGGTGTACATGTCATAAGTGTTGGCCTATCTCATGTGAGGATACATCCTCTATGTTTATGAGATTATGTCCTGAATGCGGTAATAAGAGATGCCCTAAGGCGAGTGATCATGAGCTAGAGTGTACAAAAAGCAACGAACCAGGACAAAAAGGAAGTGTATATGAGTAACTATGAAAAGCATGCGTTGATGGAGTTCCGAGCAGCAGGTTGGCTTGATGAGAATGGTCAATACTGTGATGAGATGCAAGAGATGATCTGTAAACACGTGCTTAAATTACTTGACGTCTTTGATGGTGAGGGTCACTCTGGAAGCACAGCACCATACGCCATCAACATGTTCTCCAAGCTTGCCAAGTTTGATCCCATCGTTCCACTGACTGGTGAGGACTGGGAGTGGGTGGATCATGGGTACACGAAGCAGAATAAGCGCTGCGGTCGAGTGTTCATGGATCCGGATGGTCGAGCCTACGACATCGATGGTAAGGTGTTCTGGGAGTGGAGCGGTACGAAGGAAGAACCGTATAAGTCTCATTATACGTGTCGTGAATCCCGTGTGTACGTAGAGTTTCCCTATACGCCAAAGACTGAGTACGTGTATCGATACTCGGACGCTGAGCCGCCGGCACCTAATCAAACTGAAGCTGGATTGCTATGACCGAGTTTGATCAAGACTGTATGCAGATGTGGGGTAAACTTCTGACGGGTAAGTACAAGCATTACTGCTGTGAGTGGGATTACCTGCCGATCGATGAGACCTGTCATGAGTTTTTTGCTTGTATGTGTTATGATGGAGATGAGAAGAATGTTCGAGATGTTTAAGAAAAGTAAAGTGGTTGAACCTGAGAAAAAGAAAGAGGATGAGAAGAAGCCTTCCCATACGTACTATCACCTAGGCCTGACCGACGACAATCGAGTGAGTCTAAGCATGGGGTACTCAAGCATCTCCATGAATCGAGATGGTGTCGACACATTGATCGACTTGTTGAACGCGTTCAAAGAGAAACTACCAAAAGATGAAGTGGAAAACAGTCAAGCCTGAGCCAATGGAAGGTGATGCTCGTACGGTACGTAGGTTTGCATTCCTGCCTAAGGAGTGTGAGGGAGGTATGACCGTCTGGCTTGAGACCTACGATTCGTTTCAAGTCTATAAGAGAGTGCTAAAGTACGAGGGTAAGCACCACGCTTGGTTCGAGGAAGAATGGGTCGAGACAAAGGCTTACTACTTGGAGATATACGTATGAAGAAAATCGTTAAGATCATCACGTTCTACGATGATGGAACATTCAGTGAGTCATATCCATCACCAACGATACCGGCTATGCCATTCCCATTTCAACCGTACGAGGTAACGAGTCAGTGCCGGCAATGTGGTTTGAAGCTGGATAAGACGATGGGATATGTATGCTCTAGTCCTACATGTCCGACGGGTCTAGGACCTGTTATGTGCCAAGCAGTTACCGATTGTGTATGAAAAATAGAGAAGAGTTATGCCGGTTCATGGAGATCCACGTCTATGTGGTCTGGGACTTCATGTGCCTACTGCATAACCTGAAGAGATTATCCTACGCGGGGTCGAGCGGCTACCTATGGCAGCCACCCAATATGATGAGCTATGACTCGATGAGGTTGTTGAACGAGATCATACTGGGAGAGGAAACGGATGTACTACCTAATGGTACGTACTCGTCACACTTGGATCTGTATCTCAATGCCATGCGTGAGGTCGGTGCCAATACGATCCCGTTTGAGACCTTCCTTAGGACCAAGGACTTCAACTCGATCCCAGAGCCCGCCAAGTCATTCGTACGTACAACTTTCTCATTCATCCATACGAATAAGATCCACGTACTGGCGTCAGCCTTCACCTACGGTAGAGAACTCATCATACCCGACCTGTTCATCAAGCTACTAGACAAACTAAACGTCGATGCACCGCTCTTCCGATATTACCTTGATAGACATATCAGCCTAGATCGAGAAGAACATGGACCTAAAGCATTAAAGCTATTAGATGAGCTCGTCAACAATGATCCAGTTAAGAGAAAAGAAGTGGAAGAAACTCGTGTAGAGGCAATCAAGGCTAGGGATAAGCTATGGCGAGAACTGCACAACTAATCATCCTATCAATCCTATTGACATCCTGTTCAAGCCTACAGGTAGCGTGTAAGAACAACAATACATGTCACGGATCCGTAATAGTCTATAGATGGTAATAAAGTAGTAAAGCATGAAATGTATCATATGTGGTAGTAAAGCGAGCTGGGTAAGATCGACTCAGTTCAGTGGGGATCATCCCTTTTGTCAGGAACACGCCGAGCTGGAGGACGACTACGAGAAGAGTGACTCCTACGTTTCTTGGAGCGAGATCAACGAGCAACCCATGATTAGCCTAGCTCAGAGGAGAGTGGAGCTAGTCAACCTGCCGGTAACGATCAAAGCTATCGAGGACCTCGAGCTTCTCATTAAGTATTACTCAAAGGATCTACCCGGTCCGGCCTATTGTCAGTTCGATCACGTTGATGGTCCTGGTGCGGTAAGAGTCCAGCTAGATAGGAAGATCACAATCCAAGCTCTCAGAGCTCAACTCCAACGCCTATACGACTACCTTGAATCACTAGGAATAAAGCCATAAGATGGATCAACATATACTAGATCAAGTAAAGAAAGAACTTCGTCAAGCTTGGTACGATGAGAACAATCGAGATACAAGTAAGCTAAGCCCACGAGATATAGGCATGCATGTAGGCACAAAGATAGGCCTACTCAAAGCCATCAACATATTGGATAAACATGTACGAGAGATACTGCCAGAGGTGTAGGAGATACCATAACTCACCACCCGTAGATCCAAAGAAAATCCTCGATGAGCTTAGTAAAGAGCTAGCCAGAGAGATAGACAAAGAGATACTAGAGAAGCTAAAGGGTGAACCGGTAGCATCCGAGTTTTAAAAAACCGCAGAAAACATCGTCGAGCGGTGTGAAGCAAAGGCACTGATCTACACCAGATGTAAATGATTATCATTCTCAGTAAGCGTGGTGCCGGCCCTAAGCGTACCCCTATGTCATGATATGATAAACCGTAAAATAAATGAAAAAAGACGGCGCTCTAAGTTGTTGATTCTAAAGGGATTTTTCTGAAGGTCACATAAGTTGTTGATTCTAAAGGGTTTTTATTTACGGTCCAGCCCTGTACTTTTTCCCGCAACGGTGGTATAATTCTTCTATCAACAGTTAAACAGGAACCTAAATTATGACTAAAGCGAAAACACAAGCCCCTAAGATTCAAGCCAACGTGATCATCTCCTTCGATAAGGCAGCTGGTAAGTTCAAGTGCGTGATCAACGGCAACAAGTTCACCACGTCCAAGCAGGACTACATCGAATACATGTTCAAAAAGGTCACTGGCGAGAAGGCTTCTTTCGCTGAGATCTCTGAGATGCAAAAGCCTCAGGTATCGGACAAGTTCGGTATCAACGAGCGCTTTGGCTTCGTTGAGAAGCTTGTGAACATGGTCTCCTCTGGTGTTCAACCCTCTGCGATTATCACCGGTCAGGGTGGCTTGGGCAAGACCTACACGGTCATGAAGACCCTCGAGAAAGCTGGTCTCGAGGACATCAACCAGATCTTGGCACGCAGCTTGCCTGGTACCGTTATCAACCCCTCTAAGGTGTACGTACCCATCAAGGGTTACTCGACCGCTAAGGGTCTTTACCGCACACTGTTTGAGAACGCCAAGTGCACCATCGTCTTCGATGACTGTGACTCGATTCTGAAGGATCCCGTTGCTCTGAACCTGCTCAAAGGTGCTTTGGATTCCTACGGTAAGCGAATCATCAGCTGGAACGCTGAGTCCTTCGGACGCGATGATGATCTTCCTCGCTCATTCGAGTTCAAGGGTAAGGTTATCTTTATCTCTAATATGGATCAAAATAACATTGATCAGGCCATCCGCAGCCGGTCCATGATGATCGACCTTAGCATGACCGATGATCAAAAGATTGACCGCATGGAGCACATCGCCGCCAGCGACGAGTTTCTGCCTGAGTACTCGGCTGAGTTCAAGGCTGATGCTCTTAAGCTGATCCGTGAAGTCAAGGACGAGTGCAAGGAGATCAGCCTCCGCACTTTGATCTCAGTCACCAAGATCCGTGCTGCCAACACCGACTGGAAAGACCTGGCTACCTACGTACTGTGCAACTAATCAACTGAAAGGAACCACTATATGATGCTCGTTATTCACACTCAAGACTATGAGAACTACGCCTGGCAGGAGGATGGTACTATCGGTACTGGACCTAACGCCTACTGGAAGGCCAAGGGTGGATCTGAATATAAGATCACAGGAGTGCCGGCTGGCGTGGATCTAGACGAGGTAGTGGAGATGGTCCGCAGCCAGATCGAGCAGGACAACGACTATTTCCAAACCTCCATCATTGGGTACGGACTCGAGTCGGATGAGTACATGTCTTGGTTCGAGAAGTCCCAGTTGGAGTATGATGGAGTGATCACGTGCAAGGAGCCGGTGATCGAGTACAGTGAGCTACAGAGTCAGTATGCTTGAGGTACGCTGGAAAACTGCGGTTTATTATCCGCAGTCTCGGCGCACGGGGCTACTGGGGTTTAGCGGCCCTTCTATAAATCTGAAAGGAAAACTGTGATTTCGTTTCGGCTGCTGTTTTTAAAAAAATTTTCCTACGGGAAAAATGACCCGAAATACGGCATTGTACTGCGGGTTATTTCTGTGATATAATAGTATTACTACTTTGATAAAGGACTTATATTATGATAGTACATCTAGTAATTGAGAAGACTGAGGACTCTACGGAGGTATGCGGTGTATACGCTTCTGTTGATAAAGCTATACAACACGCTGAGGACTTAGCCGATTACGCTGATTTAGTACAAGGAGATTCCGATCTCGTTGGTAACTTTGATTATATCTGGGTATCGCAATCTAGCGATCTACCCGTTGTTTATATTGAGACTCAAGGAGTAATACAATGAGAATATTCAATGAACTAACTGATGCAATCTA
>JACCDP010890471.1_pt1 | contig 116122 bp, 135 predicted proteins | sample 7445841 | NCBI WGS metagenome assembly JACCDP01 (sample SAMN15323441, study PRJNA562643) | freshwater metagenome | isolation source: river surface water | place: USA:Blue River Watershed | collected 2017-08-17
ACATTATTATATATACCTGATAGCACACCTGATTGAGAGCTACCTACACTTACAGTATTTCCATAACCACCTGATATTGTAGAATCATTTGCACATATTGTATTTTTAAAACCAGCACCTATAAAGGATGTGGTTCCAAGCATAATTCTATTACATCCTCCTCCACCAATAGCACCTACACCATCTATTACGCAGTTGCACCAACCACCAAGAACTGCTGAACAATACGCACCAGCAATGTTGCATTGACCTCCACCTACAAATGAATAACCTCCTGACGCTGTATTATATTGTCCACCACCTATAGCAGAAACACTTCCTGCTGCTGTGTTTTCAAAACCACCTCCAATGAATGAGCAATTACCTGAAGCTGTACTGTGGTAACCTCCTGCTACAACAGCCCTTGCATTTGGTGCAGTGTTACAATCTCCACCTCCAATAAAAGCAAGATAACCTGATGCGTTTATCAGACCACCTGCTATCGTTGACCAATAAGAAGAAGCAGTATTGGATTGTCCACCACCTATAAATGACCTTTGAGAACCTCCTGTTATGTTATTTGATAAACCTCCACTAATAGTTGACCAATTGGCACTAATATTGTTTTGTTGACCACCTGCTATTGTAACTGCATATCCTGAAGCTGTATTTACATAACCACCACCAACTGTGGCAAACCAATTTGTATTGGTAACATTACCACATCCACCACCAATAGTATTCCAACATTGAGCAGCTGTGTTACATTGACCACCACTAACAACTGAACATGGGGCTGTAGCAGCATTGGTGCGTCCTCCTGCTACAACAGAATCATTAGCTGAAGCTACATTAGAACACCCACTACCAACGAAAGAATAAGCTGCTGATGATACATTACCTCTACCTCCACCAATGGTCGCTCCATATCCCGAGGATGTGTTTCCTAAACCACCACTTACTGTTCCATAATATGTTGCACTTGTGAGGTTTTGTTGTCCTCCTCCAATAGTATTTCCCCCACTACCACAAGCAGTATTATTTCTACCTCCTGAAACAACAGAGTAGTTTGCACTAACAGTATTTGTCCATCCACCACCTATAGTCGAACATGTACCTGATGCCAAATTACTTTTACCACCTCCAATAAAAGACCCTGATGCTCCTGAATTATTTGCATAACCCCCTGAGACAGTGCTGAAATCTCCTGAAGACACATTACCAAGTCCTCCACCAATAGTTGAGAAGTTTGAACCGTTTGCTGTGTTAGACTGACCTCCTGCAACTGTAGCTCCCACTGTAGAAGCTGTATTAGTACATCCTCCACCAACTGTTGAATTACCGCCTGACGCTATGTTAGATGTACCTCCACCTACAGTAGACCTACCACCTGATGCTGTGTTACAGATACCACTTATGACACCTGCATAACTTCCACTTGCTGTATTTTGTTGACCACCTGCTACAGTTGCTAATACCGCAGGAACAGAGTTAAAATATCCTCCTCCAATAGTTGAATAACTATTTACACAATTCCCAACACCACCTGTAATTGAACCATATATACCGTAGGAATTATTACAAAGACCTCCACCTACAGTTGAGCAATTTCCTGAAGCAATGTTGCATTGACCTCCACCTACAAATGAATAACCTCCTGAAGAAGTATTATATCTTCCACCTGCAACAGCTGAATAACCACCACTTGCTGTATTCTCACGACCTGAAATAGCACCTGTCATGTTTGCTGAAGCAACGTTTGCATAACCGCCTCCTATAAAAGCACCATAAGTACCATTTGCTGTGTTGGTATTTCCACCTGCAATTGTTGGATAATAAGAACCTGAAGCAGAGTTACTATTACCTCCTCCTATCACACTTCTATTTCCACTTGCAGTATTGTTTGCGCCACCACTGATTGTAGCGCAAGAACCTGACGCTACGTTGCTAATACCTCCTGCTATCGTTGAGGCTACTGCTGATACAAAATTTGAATATCCACCTGATATTGTAGAACTGTTTTGACAAACTCTGTTAAAATAACCTCCTCCAACAAAAGAATATGTTCCTGTTACTAAATTTTGTCTTCCCGCACTAATTCCTGACGCATATCCTGAAGATGTATTCGCCTTACCTCCACCAACTGTTGAAAAATATGTTCCTGAAGCAGAGTTGCCTGCTCCACCACCAATAAATCCATATCTACTTGTGTTTACATTAGAAGCTCCACCTGTTGTTGTACCAAATTCTTGAGTTGCACAGTTTGACTGACCACCGCCTACAAAAGAACATGCTCCTGATGCAGTATTTAAACGACCACCTGCAACTGTCGCTCTTATATTACTTGCAGTGTTTTGAAGACCACCTCCTACAAAAGCATGATTATAAGTTGCAGAGTTGGTAGAACCACCAACTACAGCAGCTCCTTCAACTGTTGCAATATTTCCTTGTCCTCCTGCAACTGTAGAACAAACACCCGATGCTGTATTAGAACAACCTCCTGCAACTACTGAATGAGAACCTGAAGAAACACTTGCGTTACCACTAAGTACACCTGATATAGCACCTGATGCTGTGTTATATCCTCCTCCTGCAACCACTGAGCGATATGCTGAAGCTGTGTTACCTATACCACCACCAATAAATGAATAATTTCCTGAAGCATTATTTGTTTCACCTCCACTTACTGTAGACCTTAAAGCAGATGATGTATTTATCCAACCTCCACCTATAAAACCATTGTATCCTGATACGGTATTGCACCAACCTCCAACTATGGTACTTAAATTACAGAAAGTTCTATTACACCTACCCCCTGCTATTGTATTGTATGCACCTGATGCAGTGTTATTACCACCGCCACCAACAGTAGAACATGAAGCAGAAGCTACATTAGACTGACCGCCACCAATTGTAGCACTTGTACCACTTGCTGTGTTATATGAACCACTTACTGTTGAGCCACTTCCTGATGCAGTGTTATTTCTGCCACCACCAACAGTGTTAAAATATCCTGTACTTAAATTAGCATATCCACCTGATATAACTGAATAATACCCACTACTGTGTGTATTAGATGAGCCACCACCTATTGTACTTATAAGTGCACTTGAGCAAATTGTGTTACTTACACCTCCTGCTATTGTACTTATAATTGCGCAAGCTCTGTTTCCTTCTCCACCACCAATTGTAGAACAGTTACCTGAAGAAGTATTAGAGCGACCACCTGCTATAGAAGATAAATATCCTGAAGAAGTATTACCAAAACCGCCTCCTATTGATGATGTGTACCCTGATGCTGTGTTGTTGTAACCTCCACTTACAGTAGAATGGTCGCCTGAGCCTGTATTTACTCTTCCTCCTGATACAGTTGAAAACTCTCCACATGCTGAAACCAAAACACCACCTCCTACAGAAGAATGTCCACCAAGTGCTTTGTTTGAATTTCCTCCTGATAATGTAGAAAATTGACCTGTAGCTCTGTTCTGAAAACCTCCACCTATTGTTGAAAACTTACCTGCTGAATAAAAAGTCGTAGGGGCAACAGAAAATACAGCTGTACCAAAAGTACCACCACTTGTATTGTTACCTACACCACCTGAAATGGTTGCACCTGCTGTGCAAGTTCTGTCAGCACTGCAACATATCCAATTGTAAGTACCACCACCTATAGTAGCCTGATGACCATTTACACAGTTCCTATAACCACCACTTACAGTAGAACCATATCCATCAGAAGTTATTCTATAACCACCTGATACAGTGCTATAATTATTAGAGGCAGTGTTAGAATATCCACCACCTATAGATGACCTTGCTCCTGATGCTGTATTCAGTTGACCACCTGCTACAGTTGAAAAAATTTGTGAAGCAGTATTATTTGCACCCCCTGCAACAGTAGAACTTTCTGCTGATGCTGAATTAGCAAAACCTCCACTTACCGTAGACCTATATCCGCTTGCTGTATTCTGATACCCACCACCTACAAAAGCCATGCTGTTTGAAGAGAGATTGCATTGACCTCCTGCAACAACAGGACTATTGAAACCTGTTGTCCTGTTACAATAACCACCACCTATAAAGTTATAGTATCCACCTGATGCTGTATGGAAATTACCTGCTACGATGGCAGAAGCATATCCTGAAGCACTGTTCGTTCTTCCTCCACCTACAAATGACCTTGTTCCTGAAGCTGTGTTAGCAAAACCACCACTAACTGTAGAATGTACCCCACTTGCAACACCTGTATCACCACCTCCTATAGTAGATTGACTATTGTTTGCAGTATTATTAATACCACCCGAAACAGTAGAAGCACAATTTGAAGATAAATTACTTAATCCACCACCTAAAGTTGAATGTCTTGCCGTTACACGATTATTATTACCACCACCTAAGAATGAATGATAACCACCGCTACAAGTGCAGTTTTGCGCACCTCCACCTAAAACAGCGGCATCTCCGTTATTTACATTACCAAGACCACCACCTACTGTTGCATTTACGCCACCTGCAACGTTTGCACATCCACCGCCTACAAAGGTATAATATGCTGTAGCACTATTACAATGACCACCACCTATAGCAGAACAGTTACCTGATGCAACGTTGTTTTGACCTCCTACTACAACCGACCTAACTCCTGTTGCTGTATTTGAAGAGCCACCAACTACTAAAGAGTGGTTTCCTGATACAGTGTTACTTTGACCTCCACCAATAAATGCTCTATTCCCACTCACTGTACCACCTTCACCACCTCCTATAAAAGAAGAATAGTTTGATACAGTGTTATAATATCCACTTGCAATACCTGACCAAGCTGCTGATGAGGTCATTCCCACACCACTACCAATAAATGCGTAAGCACCACTTGCAGTGTTAGATTGTCCTCCAACAATTGCAGCACAATTGTTAGTAGCTTTATTACCAATACCACCAACTACTATTGCATGTGTAGCCGTAGCGCAGTTACCTGCTATTCCACAACCACCACCACCTACAAAAGCATAATTACCTGTGGCTTGGTTTAAATAACCACCTGCTACAACTGTCATATAAGCGGAAGCAGTATTACCTGAGCCACCACCTATAAATGAATAGTTTCCTGTGGATTTATTGTATTCACCACCTGCTACTGTTGAATTTTCACCAAAAGCACAATTGTATCTACCTCCTGCTATGGTTGTATCATTTGTACAAGCTCTGTTAGATGTACCACCTCCAATAAATGAACGGTAACCCGATGCTGTTTGACTGCTACCGTTAACTACTGTTGAGAATGTATTATTTGCTATGTTGCTCGAACCGTTACCTATAAATGAAATAGCTCCACTTGCTGTATTTGAAAATCCTGTTCCAATAAACGAAGTGCTTCCACTTGCGGTATGTGTACTACCATTACCTATAAAAGAATAATATGTTCCGCTTGCAGTGCTTAAGTAACCACCTACAACAACATTATAGCAACAACCACCAATTGTATTAGTATTACCTGCCAAGTTACCTGTGTAACCACCATTTGCATTATTATTAACACCACACCTAACAGAGGAGCAAGCACCTGCACCAAGTACAATTACAGCACTTGATCCAACGTTTATACCACTAGTACCAGAGGTACCACTAGTTCCTGATGTAGCACTTGTTCCACTAGTACCACTAGTGGCTGAAGTACCTGAGGTTCCTGAAGAGCCAGATGTGGCTGATGTGCCCGATGTTCCAGTTGTACCAGATGTACCACTGGTTCCGTTCACACCACTAGTTCCACTTGTTCCTGTAGTACCGCTTGTACCTGTAGTTCCAGAGGTACCTGATGTACCGTCTGTTCCACTAGTAGCAGATGTTCCACTGCTTCCTGATGTTCCACTAGTACCTGTAGTGCCACTTGTGCCTGATGTGGCAGAGGTGCCACTTGTACCACTAGTTCCTCCTGTTCCATTGGTTCCACTTGTTCCGCTAGTGCCAGATGTACCATCTGTAGCACTTGTTCCAGATGTACCGCTAGATCCAGAGGTTCCTGTAGTTCCACTAGTTCCTGACGTACCACTAGTAGCTGATGTGCCAGAAGTACCAGAAGTGCCTGACGTTCCTGTAGTACCAGAGGTACCAGAAGAACCTTCACCACCTGTAGCACCATCCAAATTCACTTGCCATGAACTATATGTACCAGACCCTGTAAGCCTGAATACAACAAAAGTTAATGAGCCAGTTAGTGGGTTGTATGACACCACCTCAGCCTCTACGTGATTATTAGCATCGTAGGCAACAATAATAGACTGACCCACTGTGTAGGCTAATCCTGTTCCCACTGTAATTGTTCCTGTTGTACCTACAGCTCCTAATGTATATGTTGATGTTGATGTTGTGGCAAATTTATCACCACTATATCCAGAAGTACCAGAGGTGGCAGATGTACCACTTGTTCCTGAAGAACCACTGGTTCCTGATGTACCTGATGTTCCGCTTGTTGCTGAAGTTCCTGAAGAACCAGAAGATCCAGATGTACCTGTTGTACCACTGGTCCCACTGCTTCCACTTGTACCATCTATACCAGATGAGCCACTTGTACCAGTTGTACCTGAAGTGCCTGATGTAGCAGATGTACCTGAAGTTCCAGATGTTCCACTCGTACCATCAGTACCACTTGTTGCAGAAGTTCCGCTTGTACCACTAGATCCAGAAGTGCCACTAGTTCCCGTTGTACCACTAGTTCCTGCAGTACCTGAGGTGCCACTAGATCCAGAAGTTCCATCTATACCAGTGGTTCCACTAGTGCCTGAAGTTCCACTTGTAGCACTTGTACCGCTTGTGCCTGAGGTTCCACTAGTGGCTGATGTACCGCTAGTACCACTTGTACCAGAAGATCCAGACGTACCACTAGTGCCAGTTGTTCCAGAGGTTCCAGATGTACCAGTTGTGCCCGAAGATCCAGAGGTAGCTGAGGTTCCTGAACTTCCTGATGTACCTGTTGTACCAGAAGTACCAGAGGTTCCACTTGTTCCAGAACTACCTGAGGAACCAGATGTTGTAAATGGAAGAGGTGCTAGGGCACCATCTCCTCTAATATATTGAGATGTATTACCTGTTGCAACAATGTTAATTGTTCCAAAGGTTGTTATTGGAGGAGTGGTTACAGAAAATGCAGGAGGAACTGCTGCCTGCACACTTGTAACTGTACCAACATTCCAAGTTCTATCTGCAGTGAGATCTCTAGTGAGACCATTAATTGTAATGGTTCTAGAGTCTGGAACTGGTGTATATCCCAACAATCCAATAATGTCTCCAGCTGTCAAGGGAGCAGCGGAGGTTACCAATCCTTTTGCGTTTACAGCAAACTTTAGAGGTGTATTTGATCCATACACATTACTGTTAACTGTAGCAAGGGTGGTTGTCAGAGGAACTCCTGTAACACCAACACCTGAAACATCTCCTTGGAGAATGATGGTGTTTGATGGGAGATTGATAGCTACTGGTGTAATATTTGTTACCAATCCTTTACCGTTCACTGTTACAATAGGAACAATTGTAGAAGATCCAAATGTTCCTGGAGAAACGTTTACAGTGGCTAGGGTGAATGGAACACTACCTGGACCAGATGCTGTACCATCACCAGTGAGGTCAGTGATGTAATTACCAGCAGGCTGATAAGATGTTGAATCTAAAGATCCATCTCCTTTAACAAAATCATTGGAAGTTCCACCTGTTGTAATGAAAGCAGCAGTTTCAATAGACCCTGTAAGGGTGAATGTATATCCTGCACTATTGATTACTGTATCTTCTATAAGAGCACCCCCTAGTTTTACTGGCTGACCAGGAGAAAGTTGAATGATTCCGTTGTCAAATATATACCCAACACTAGCATCTTGAAACTTAGCATCAATCTTTTGAAGCGCAGTTTGCAAGTTGTCATTAGTGTTAATGCCTGTATATATCAAATTCTCACCTTCGTAAAATACGCAGGTGGCATTTAATATAATAGGACAAGGAGTTGCTTCACAACCGACAATCATTATATATAAATTTTATTATATGAATTTATTAGGATTCTAAAATCCTCAATCTTTCCTCAAGCTCTCTAACCTTATCATTCACCTTTTCTAGTGCAGTTTGAATGTTGTCATTTGAGTTGACATTTATGTATATTAAATTAGCACCTTCGTAGAATACGCAGGTGCTATTCAATAACACTGGACATGAATATGTTCCACAAGTGACATTCATATCATTATGGTGCAGCAGTAGTTGTGGTGGTAGTGGTGCTAGAACTAGTGCTAGTAGTTGTGCTAGTGGTAGAACTAGTGCTGGTGCTGGTGGTAGTTGTACTTGGAAGAGCTGCATTTATCTTAACGAGAATATCCTCAAGTGTATCTCCAGGCTCAGCTCCAATATTAGCTAAATAGTCACCATCATAAATGACGCAAAGGGCATTTACTAGTGTGGCACAGGTTGGGCAAATTGTAGCAATACGCATAGTTGTAAAATTAGTGATTATTAATGATTTTCAATGAGTTACGAAAAAAAATTGGATATAATATAGCTATATAAGGTGGATTATTGCCTCCTAGCTTCAGCAGTCACTCTTATCCCTAACTCTTTAGCAAGTTCTGGATCAATCAATGGTAGGAATTCGTTTTGGAACTGTGAAGGTCCAGGTATCAAATCCAAGAATCTTTTAGCTGGATGAGCTTTATCCATAAGATCCTCATCTCCTGTTAGTTGACCTTGCACTTCTTTTCTTAAATCTGCAATAGCTTTCTCAGCTCTTACTGCTATACCAAGACCAGGAATAACACTACCTCTTGTCATACTTTCAAATGACAAAGGATTATAATAGAAAGAAAGTTCGTCCTGTACTTTGGACATCACTTTTATATAAAACTTGTACTTATTAGCAGTGATTGGATCTTCATCTTCTGGAGGAATAGCAGCTTTGGCAGCAATCAATACAGCCATTGTAGAGAACAATAATCCAAGTTCCCTCACTGTTCTACTGAGCTCTTGTCTCATTAGGTCGTAAAACTCCTCATCTGTTATTTCTAAATCCTTTCCTGTTTTTTCTTTGTATGCTATTCTTTTCTCCTCAAGGATACTGTTCATGATTTCAATTCCTTGTTCATCTCCTGCGAGGATGTGCTTCATTTTAAGTATGTTAAACATTCCTAAACGAGCCCAAGTTTTTACAAACAACCTCACTCTACCATATTCCCACTCATCAAGTTGTTCGTTCTTTTGTATATCTAATGTACGTTCACTGATTTGTTTAGGGATCCAGTTCCTGAACATCATGAATGACTTGAGGATAGTGTCTCTTCTATAGTCAGCTTTGTTATCTCTACTCATCTGACCGTTTAGCTTTCTGCTATACTCAATCACCTTAACACGATATTTTGCTATTTCTTCTTGATCAACACCAGGAATTACCAATTTATCATTTTCAATCTTTGCCACCTTTGACAAAGATTTTGTTTCCTGCAACTCCTTCACCCTATCTTCAAATGTCTTTTCAAGAGCCCTTCTTTCAGCATTTGACATTATCAACTTGCCAGACTCATCTTTTGCATATTTAGTTTCCCTATCCTTAGTTCTCAGGTATTGACGGATGTTTACCAAATTACCATCAACAACCATAGTGTTATCATTGAAAGCCAATGCATTAGCATATTGAAGCTTTCTTTCTGGCCAAGAGTTGGTCACCATTGCAATATCAATCAATGACCAAGAGCTAAGATATTTTAAATATCCTTGTTTCTTAGCTAGCTTTCTTTGTTCTTCTTGGACAATGTCCTCATTGATTGGAACTATTGTATCCAGAAGTGCTTTGTCAATAGTAGAAAGCCCCACTCCAGTGGTAACATTTGCATTCCTTTTTTGGAACTCTCTAAACTTATAAAATCCTCCAGCATTAATAAATGCATGGAAGTTTACACCAAAGTAGTTAGGAATAGCAACAGCAAGTTTTAAACCTACAGCCAAGGCTTGTGTAAGAGCATTTGAGTTCTCTAATGCCTTCTTTACATTCACCTGTCTTTTCTCCTTAACATCTTTATCGCTACCAGGAACTGCTTCAACCACTTTACCAAGAGCAACGTTTCCTATTGAGTCTAGGTTCTCTGTAAGACCATAGAGATAGTCGTCTAATATCTTCTCAAGAACATCAGCGTTCTTATTTGAGCTATCATCCACCTTAGCATCTCCTAGAGCATCGTAAACAATTTTATTGTTCTCTACAATTATATGTCCTTTAGATTTCTCTACGGAATGTAATGTTAGTAGGGTGTTTTCCATCTCTGTTCTAGCCTGATATTCCATCAATGACTTTATCCATAATGTACCCACCTTTGTGAGGTCTTTGGATAACTGCTCAACAGATCTGCTAGTTCTTGTAAAGTATTTAGGAATGCTTTTTTTCAACCTACCTGTTTCAGGATCAGTCCTTGAAAAAGAAACATCTTCATAGTCTCTTGTTGTGTATAGATCTCTGAACAAATCTTTTGCTTGAAACTTAACATCTTTGGTTTGTGCAAGCTTGTCAATTATTGTAGCTTCTACAAGAGGAAAGAAAGATATTCCCTTTCTATCAATATAGCCCATTTCTCTAGCCTTCTGGTTCAAACTTACATAGAATTCCCACATCTTTAGAGCAGCAGGATTCTTAGCCATTTGTTTATAGTCCTCAGAATAATGATCTTCTTCTTTCATTGTTCTGTTGAATATATAAGCAAACTGATAACCTTTATACCCATTAAAAGACTCACGATTGATATCTAAGGAGTCTTGTAGTTTCCTTATTCTATATTCTCTAATGTCAGAATCTCTCTCTGGATCAGATGAGAACTTAGTAAGTTCAAGTTCTTTAATTCCTCTATCTATGGCTTCTTTAGCAAACTTGTCATACTCTTCCTTATTCATATTCTCAAGGAAGAACTTCTTGTCTTTAGAATCCTTTGCTTTAGATATTTCGTTCCAGAACTTCTTGTCAATTTTCTTTATAAGTACAAGCTCATCTCCTTCAACGTTACCAATCATATCAAAAGCACTCTTACCCTGAGCAGCAGCTTCTTTCTCAAGCTCAAGAACAAGAGGTGTGTATTCAGCAACTAACTCATTGGTTTTCAATGCTACAACACTACTAGACTTAAGTATTGCATTAGATGCAAGTCTGATAATCTTTGGAGAAAGCTTTGTTCCTTCAAGGAATGTTTTAGCAATAAATTCAAGTTCTTTCTCAGCAGACAATACATTTTCTTTTGTCTTCTCAGTAGTGAACCCTTGCTTTAAGGCATATTGTACAACAAAATCTCTTTGGAGTTCAGTGATTCTTTCAAGCATCCTATCTGTAGAATCAGCCACCTTTGCCAATCCATCAAACACTTTCTTCTCTTCTTCATTCATCTTATCCTTAGGAGTGACAGACAAATAAATATCATCAAGTTTTGAGAACTTCTCAGCACTAGCCTTAAGATCAAGAAGTTCACCTAGTTTAGTTGCAACGTCTTCTTGTGTTAATTTAGAATAGTCAATGTTCTCGAAATCTTCAAATGCTTTCTTTGCTCTATCTAAGAATGTAGCAGCTACATTATACAGAGGAGAAAAGTCAAGTTTCATGTGTAAGAAACGTATAGCCTTAGACATTTCATTTAACTGGATGTTCTTTTGGAACTTCTCTTCTGGACTAACTGATTTTTTATAAAGCTTTGACCATTGATTTTTTAAAGACCTAACCAACTCATCTACTTTCTTTTTATTTGTAGACTCTGTATCCAAAGCTACAGGAAGCAAATAAAGTTTTGTTTCCTTCAGGTTATCAAACTTTCCAATCTCTAATGACTTGAGAATCAACTTACTATCTCTATCACCTTTTATGGCATAATCATAATTAGCAATAAAAGGAATCATTCTTGTTCTTCTTAACTGATTAGGTTGTACACCATAGTTGTATAACATCTTGGTATATTCACCCATCTGTGCTTTCCATTCATCTTGTTTATAGAATGGAATATCATCATTGGTAGTTTTGTCAAAGTTGGTGAATTTCCAGTCATATACATCCACCTTAACATCTTTTGTGCCATCTTCTTTTACAACAGGTTCAATAGCAATAAGATCTATTGTAGAAGCTATCATTTTTCCCTTTTCATTAACAGCCTTTTTCTCAACAAGGAATCTTGTACCTGGAGCGTAAGATCTTACTAAATCCTCTAGATAGGATCTGATTCCTTTTTGTATAGTGGGGTTTAATTCTGTATCCAAAGGAGTGTCTGTGAACTCAGCTTTAGCATATCCATCTTTATCAATCAAATCATTGAGAATAGTGTTTTCAATAAACCCATGTCCAGCTAGTCCCCACTCTTGTTTGTATCCATCTTGTTTCTTATCAAACTCACTGCGTTCATTATTGTTTTTACCTTTTATCTTTTCAGTTACAGATAGTTCAACTCGTTTACCATCAAACAGATAATGTCTTTTATCCTCAGCAGTTTGAGGATTTAATACTAGTCTATTATCCCTATCTACAATCGTATCGTATATCTTATTTACATTATCGTTATCGATCTGTAGAAATATATCAGCTCCAACAATGTCAGCTGTTGTACCTCCCACTCTACCTTCAATGATTTGTGTAGCAGCTTCTCCAAACAAATCAATGTTTGTTTTATTGTACAGAGATTTGATGAAATCTAGAATAGCATCCCAAAGTCTTTGGGCTACATTCCTTTCTTCCATCTCAAGAAGTGTAGGGAATTCTGTGTTTCCTTCTGACTGAAGAACTATCTTCTCATATATAAGTTTATCTACAGCTTCCTTCTTAATCTTACGGATGTTTGGTTTACCATCAGGGAGCTGGTAGTATTTATTGTTCTTGTATTCATCAAACACCTGTTTGTAAATCTTATACTTCCCAATCTCTTTGATCATTTGTGTCATGAGATCAGGATTCACTTGCTCTATAATAGCAGATGCTATGTGTACTAATTCCTCTCCAAGAGCTACATCTTCCCTACCAAGAGCAACTGCTACTACCCCTCTAGCCAAATCAGCTACACCGTTTACAGAATTGATATTAAGTCCAGCTTGTTTAGTATAATCAGCTAGGTCTTGTATATCAATACCCATTTGTTTAGCTGCTTCTTTTATCTTCTTAATAGTTTCTGCAGAAGATTTAGATGCAGGAAGTCCTTGTGTTTGAAAAAGAATGGCTTGTTGTTCCCTCTCAGGAACAATGTTTATTTCATTCCATGTATTACCATATTCATCTGTAACTTGTTTTACATTCTCTTTACCGTATTGTTTATTGAGAATGTTGGTTACAGTGTTTTCATAAAAGTTGTAAATAGGTTTAAGAGCACCAAATCCTTCTTTATCAACTCTTTCAAGTTCTTGTTTAAGCTGAGCTATTTCATTTAAATCTTGTTTGATACTTAAAGCATTAGCTTCTTCTGCTGTTTCATAAGTTTTTGAACCTGATCTATCTGTAAACTTTCCATTTTTTAATTGAAAAGCTTCATATTTTTTATTTTCAAGTTGTTTGATTCTATCTTCTTTCTCTTTCTTGAACTGCTCTAATGTTGTATGACCTTCCACCTTACTAGCTGTATTGCCAGAAGGGAATAACACTTTCTCATATCCTTTTTTAGCAGAATCCTGGATGATAGATTTAACAAAGAATGTTACCCAGTTAGATCCTTGGTTTAGGAGTTGTAGGAATTGATTAGATTTTACTTGTTCTTGATTAGGTTTAATTTCTCCAGCCCTAACTCTATAATTATATTCTTCTGCATAAAAATCAGGTTCATATTGATTTTCCTCACCTAGAAAAGTTGGTTGCTCTTCAATTTCTCCGAACACCAAATCTTTTTTATTCCTACCCTTCTGAAACAAATCAGATTGTACTTCTAGTATTCTACGAGTTTTAGTTGGTGTACCTCCAACATCAGGAATACCATTTTTTTCTAGTTCTTTAGCAGCTTGAATACCTTGAGTATCTCTAACTTCTTCTATTTCTTGAGGTAGTGCTTTTCTATTTTGAATACCAACTATAGAATCATCACTTCTAAACCAACCAATCCCCTTATCTGTAGCAAACTGAGCATGTCCTTTAATGCTTGGTGTAATAGCTGGTGTGGCTATTTCATTCTCTGTATAATTGGTTCCTCCTGGAACTGTTAAACCAGAGTAGTAAGAAGTAGGTTTTTCTTCTTTTAGGGCCTCTTCATATTGTTCTTTTGTAATTTCCGTAGGTTCTCCCCCTGTATCAAAGTCAGGAATATAGTATCTACCGTTTCTTTCATACATACTAAATTGATCTTGTTCTGATCTTGTAGCAATATTAATCTCAATAGCAAAGCTGTAATTAGCTAACATGTTGGTAATCAATTCATTACGATCTGTTGTATTGAATGATTTGAGAAGCTCTACTTGATCCTTGGGGATACCAAGATCAGCTTGCATCTTCTTCCAGAAGAAATCACCAGAGATTTTATTCTTGGCAACAGAAGCAAAGAACTGATCTGCTTTGGGAGATCTTAATATGTTTACGGACTTTAAACCACTTTTTACAATCTCTGATTTACTTTCTGATTCTGGAATATTTCCATTGTATACATCCCATAGATAGTAAGCTGTATCCTCACCTCTAGCGATTACTAAGTTCTCCCAGCTTTCAAGATTTATGTTTGGACAAGTTGCCATATTAACAAATTGATTTTAATAGTTTACCAATTTCAGAAGGTTTGTACCCTATGCTTTGTAGTAGTTCAGAATTTATATCAGATATTAAATACTCTTTACCATCTCTAAGTTTAAGTTTTCCAGAAGGTGTAGATATTCCTCTCACAGCTTTAGGAGCTTCTTTGGTAGGTTGCGTAGATCTAACTTCATATTCCCTAGGAAGGATTACATTATTAGGAATTGTATCTTTTATTTTTTCAAACAGATCTTTAATTTCCTCTACGGAATACCCTGCTAATGAAGAACCTAATTTAGTTACATAAAACTTTTTGTCTGGATTATTTTCTGCAAACTGCATTAAATCTTCTAACTGTTCTCTAATCTCAAATCTTTCAATACTTCTTTCTCCTGTTTTTGTAATTTTTCTTCCAAACATCTCAATGCCTGAAGTTAAATTTTTAGTTACAATGGCATATGACTTACCTTGTAATCCTTCAGCTTGTCCTTTTATAGCACCAAACATATTCTTAGCATCTTTGGCAGCACCTAATCCATGTCTACCTTCTGTATTACTTCCAAATACAAATATACCATTTGTAGGCATATTTTCCCTTGTAAGTTTTTCAGGAGTATATTCTCTTTCACTAACTACAGGTTTTAAATCTGCAACTTCTTCCTCTTCTTCAACTGTTGGTGCCATTATAGGCATAACTCCAAAGTATGAGAGGATTGTGTCATCTGTAATGGTTTCATCTGATTCATTGAACCCATTATCTATTACAGACTTCTGAGGAATGTTATAAAACTCTTTTGCAAATATACCATCACCCCATGCATTGATAGCTTTATAAATAAACACTTTATTTCCACTACCTCCATCAACCATTCCAACCTTCTTAAACAACCCTTTGTTTACATAAGAGTAGTCACCTCTCTGCCTCATTTCTCTTTTCTGTTTGGCAGGAATTTGTTTTTCATACGTGTAAACAATTACATCGTAATTAGTTTCTTCAGCACTGATTGGTAACTTAAGAAGAATTGGTAACTCTTTGGCTTTCATTGCGTTATACACCTCAGGTTTAAACATCATATTTGTGTTATATTCTGTAAACCCAGTCATCCAATCCACTCTATATTCTGCTTCCATGTGAGGAACTACATCATCATAGTTCCAGAAAGTTCTTTCAAACACATTCAAATCTTTGAATGCTTTTATGGACATTATTGGAAGATCAGCCAATACATCATTGTACACATTCAAAAAGTCATCATAAGGAAGAAGGTTTGTAAAAGACACTGTAGACTGAGTGAGCCCAGATTGGAGAACAGCTAGTTTTACTAGGTCATCGTACAGAGCTTCATTACCTTCACTCTTGAGATAGTTCTTAAGTTCTTTGAATGCGTATATGATCTGGTTCTGATCATACACCTTATTTGGCTTATTCTTGAATTTCAGATTATTAACTTCTTGTTCACCATCTGCAAAATCAGGAGTTAATGTCTTGATAATGTGATTGTTATATAATGGGTGTGCAGAATTTTTCTTAATAGGAGTAATAAAATCATTCACCTTCTTAGCTACATTCTTTTCTTTAGATATGAGAACATCTTGTATATCACTGTTCCAACCTTTCTGAGTTTGTGTTGCCCAGTCAAACAATGTTGCCACCACCCTTTGGGAAGTTTTAACAAAGTCTCTGTCATTCATTTTCACATAAGTCTTCAGAACATCTTGTACTGTTTCTCTAATAGTTCCCTTTCTATCTGAGAGAAGGATTTCAGAAAGTGCCTGACGTACATCAATAGCACCATCTTTCAGCTTTCCTAAGAAAGAGTTTTCAAGAATAGCATCTGCTGCTGATAATGTTTCACCTCCTACAGTTGATGCAAACACTGTATTCCTTGCCTTATCCAATTGATACAGCTTCTTGAATATCAAGAAAGGATCATTGAATGATGCTGTATCAAAGTTAGTACCTTGTGTAACATAGAACAACTGCTCACCCATCTTGGCATATTTCAAGAATTCACGGAGTATGAACTTTTGTTCAGCTATTTGAGATGAAGTGAGGGTTTGTTTACCTGGAGTTTCTACAAACGTTTTACCAATCATATCAAACAAACGTTCGTTTGAAGGCACTGTTGAAATCTTAAGGTTTGAAGATCCTTTGTATTTCTTGTCAATATTTTTTCTCAACCTATCGTTAAACAACCATGTGCTTCCTTTTTTCTCAAGTTCACGCAGGTATTCACGAATGATCGGTTGGTTCATAAAATAAGCTACAGACTCTACAGGTACTCCCACCTTAATTAAGAACATCCATGTAGAGGCTACATTTGGTGTAGCACCAAGTTCCATGATCCATGTATCCTTGGAGATATCCACATATCCATCTATGAACTGACCAAGTATGTCAGATATGTTATCTGGATCTTTTTCTTTGGCATTCTGAATCATAGAAATTGTAGGATAGGATTTTCCTCCTATTTCTATACTATTGTATTCATTGAAATTGATTTTACCATCACCCAAGAACTTCCTATCCTGAAGACTAAGATTACCCATCCTTCCTTCAAAGTCAATATATATCGGTGCCCTCTGATTCAGAGAGTGGTTAGTTTGGTTAACCGCTGCAATACCAATTGCATACTTACCTGTTACAAAGGCATGCCTCAATCTAGACATAAACCTTCTACTAAGCATGTTGCTAGCTACATTGTAATCAAATGATCCAAGTCCAAGCTTAGCAACAATTTCTTTAGACAAACCTTTCATCTGATCAGCAGAGTTGGGCTTAATCAGGTTTTCAAAGTTTAGAGGATGAGATGTAAGTTTTTGCAAAGATTCAATATATCCATTCTCTAAGGACTTCTTGTAATCACTTCTCTTCTTAAACCTATTTCTAATCTCTTCTCCAGTTCCTTGGTAAGGAATAAGTCTCACCTCACCTGTTGTTTTATTAACATCAACGTTCTTTAGATATACGTTGAGTTTATCAATATCAAAGTCAGATCCCACCTTCTTAACCAGAGCTGAAGGAATTACCACAGCATCTCCAAATTCCTCAGGGAGGAATCTTTTGATTACAAATGAATCAATAGAGTTTTGTTTCTGTGTAGGAATACGGAAACCGATTCCTTTCAGAAGTTCTGAATTTTTAAATTGTTCAATAAGCTCATCATCAGTCAAGTCACTCTTGAACCATCTAGCCACCATGATTTCACATACACGCTCACCGTCTTTCTCATAGAATCCAAGAACATCAGAGGTGTATATACCATCTTTCACCTTCCTTGTACTCTCAAGAAGTGTAGAAGGAATCTGTACCTTCATACCACCACTCATCTTTGGAGACATCACATTCCTATCAGCAATTGAATACAGAATGTTTCTAATTTGCTGGTATGCAGGAGTGGCTTCAAGAATCACTGCTCCACTCTTATATCCTTTAAGAGCTGCGCTGATATTATCATTCACCTCTCTTTTGGTAATCTCATTCTTAAGAGCATCAGCCACTTTATCAAGACTGTCAATCTTATATCCACCTTCCACTTTAGTCAGCCCAAACTCATTAGTAAGAGCATGCACACCTTCCTCAACAAGAGCTTCTAGTATATTTTGATTGTTCTTAATCTCTTTGTATAGTTCAGATTCTTTCAATTGCTGGGCTTCATCCAAATCATACCAAGCATTATACCTTTCTGTAAATGATTTTATTTCTGGTTTAAAATCAATAGGTACACCAGCTGCCATGAAATCAAGAGTGGCAAGTTTGGTCATCTGAGATCCCCTAGTTACAATATTTTCTTCTTTAGAAGGAACGTCTGACTGTATGCTCATTATTGCAAATGGTATATTCAGTACAGTTTGGGGTAAATTTATATCATTCTTTTGTTCTTCAGTTTCAAATGGCTCATCATTAAAGTTGCCATCTTTATCATATAAGCTAAATGTTTTCTCAGCTCCAACTTTTCTACCACTCTTAAACACCACATAATCAACATCTTCTGCTTGCATCTTGTCATACAACTTGATACCGTTTGCTGTAGAGTTCATCTCTTTCAGGATTCTGTAAGAGAAAGGATAGAGGGCAAACTTATCCAACACTACATCATTGAAGTTTCTACCATTAGCCTTGTTTCCAGAAACAATAGGTTTAATAGGAGTGTATGTACGCATCACTTTAGGATTGCCAGCAGCTAGAGCTTTTCTTTCTCTCCTATTAAGTTTACCACCCTTGTCTTGCTTTTCCCAAGCCATATCATACCTATACTGTTTCTCTTGATCACTATCCCACTCACCTGCTCTAATCTTAAAGTTACGTAGAGCCTTCAAAGAAATAATACCACCACCATCAGTTTCCTCCCAAACACCATAGTCTTTGAGACCTATTGTAGCATTAATGTCAGCAACTGTAGCACCCCTGAAATAATCCCTCTCAAAGTTTGTATGAGCTACATCTCCTTCATCAAATCCTTCATTCCACACTTTATGAAAAGCTGTGTTCATTTCAGGAGAACTATTAATAATAGCCTGACGTGGGGACAGGAAACTTTTGATACGTTTTAATTCTTCTGAGTATTGATATGGATCAGAATACAAAAGCTTATGTAATTCTATATTGTTTATTGCGTAGTTAATAGATAGAGCAGCTAACTCATTGTTCAATTCATCTTCAGACAGAGCTTCCTTACCAAATGACAATCCTTGTGCTTTGAACTTGTTGTCCTCCATTGTAAGAACACTATATTCTATCAAAGAAGATTTTAACTTGTCCCTTTCTGAATTGATGAATTTATCTATAGCACTATTTATGTCATCACCATATTCTTTGTACAGATCTTCTGTAGATCCTTCAAATGACAATACATCAGCTTGGAGTTTTTCTCCAAGAATACCCTTGAAGAAACGTAATTCATCAGCTTTCTTACCTTTAGCTACACGACGGTTCTTATCTTTAGCAAGAGAAATTTCGTCCTCTAGATATCCTCTGAATATGGTGTGTGCACGTTTGTAATTACCTAATATCTCTGACTTATCAACTGTGTTGCCCATGTACATCATGTGCTCAATAGCCGCATCACCAGGAATAAGGTTGAGATAGTAACCTGCAAGATTTAAATTAAGTTCTTGTACAAGCCTTTCTTTATAGTTTAGTTTTGAGGATTCTTTTTGTTTACCAGTTTTCTGGTTCACTGTACCATCAGCATATGCAGTTTGCATAAGTTCTTCTGTACCCTCTATACGTATACCAGATTCTTTATCAAACATCTTGTACAAAAGAACAGAGTTTTTTGCAAAGCTATCTGTAAGAAGATATTCATATTGAGTTCCAGAGAGATCATTTAGATTATCTATCTGGGACAACATATCGTACAAATCACTAGCAGCATTAGTTCCTATGAATGTTTGTGTCAGTTCACCATTTACATTATAGTATGTACTGCTGAACTCAGGATTGTCCATCTTGGCTTTAATCTCAGAAAGCTGACGCAAGCGAAGTTCAATATCCAATGTTCTACCACCAATACTAATGATACTTTTAGCATTAGCAATACTTGACCTAATACCATTTACAGCAGTGGAGAATTGAGATTTCTCAGGCATTATAGAAAGCCTATCAAGATCAAACTCAATACCCAACTCATTCATGAAGCTCACTTGAGCCTCTAAGCTGTCAAGCTTAGCATCTTTAATTGCATCTGCATTACCAATGTAGGATTTACCATTCTCAGCTTTCTTGAAATACTTGCTACCCTTGGCAATTTTATCTTTAATACTATTGATAAACTCATCCTTCACCTGCCTAGCAGCTGTGGTGAAGTTAGCATCTCCCACCTGTACATCTCCATTATCTAGGACATAAACAGTTTTAACTGTAGGAGATTGCTTCTTGAATGATCTCCAGAATGCAGAGAGCAGTTGAAGATCTGCTGCATTATCAAGTTCATCAATGTTCTTGAGTTTAGAAAGACGATTGTATAGCTTGATGTATTTAGGATCATCATTAGCCATAGCTTTAACCCTGTTCAACATCTCTGTCATACTACGAGAGGTGTGAACATTATTCATTGTTCCCATGAATATTTCACTCATAGGAAGAAGTGTATATCCACCAATAGAAGAAAGTTTTTCACTTCCATTAGTTTGAACAACAGGTAAACTTGCCAACAACAACTTAACAGCTGCGTTAGTTTTCCTCATGTTGTCTATCTTTCTAGCATCCCCATAAGGATCATCTTTTCCTTTTTCAAGGCTGTTGAAATCAATCTCATCATTCTCATCAAACTCAATACCATATGATTTCAAATATTCTTCATGCTTATCAACAAGTGAGTCCCAATCATTTATAATGTTCTCATAAAGATTGTTGTAATGATCAATCATTGCTTCAGCCTCAACAGCGGTAGCTTCTCCCTCAGTGATCATCTTATTAACCTCAACAATATTCTCAGCCATCAAATCACCCAACTCATTTTGAAGCTTTTTATATTCTTCTTCTTTAGTAATCTTTGTTATTTCAAAGAGTCCTTTATTCTCTTCAAACAAATCCCTTACAACAATGTAAGTCATGTGCTGCATTAAGTCATGCACCTGTTCACCTGTAAATGCTTCCAGGCTATAGTCAGCTAACTCACCACCAACAACATCTTCTATGTCTATAAATCCTTGTTTAGCAAACGACAGAGGTGAATCATATGGAGTGGCTTGTTTGAAATAGCCAGAACCTATTTTCTCAAATAGTTTCTCTGTATTTGATTTAGCATTCTCTCCAGTGAAGAATGTCTTGAAGAAGTTTGCTATATCGGAGAACAGCTTAGCTATCCATGATTGTTTAACTTTTGCAGGCTTCTGTGGAATCTTACCTTCTTGGAAGTAGTCTCTGATTTCTTCAGCAAGCTTTTCTTCCATCTGCTTCTCTGTAGCTTCAGAGTATTTAACATTCTTTAAGTTAGTTCTGTCAAAAAATGTTCCTTCTCTACTAGTAAACTCATTACGAATGTTAGCACGTTCTTTAGGATCAGTGAGAGCTTGCCATATAGCATGGAACACCTCATGATAGATTGTACCCACTTCTGCATTCTCAGAGAGATAGATAGCTCCATCTTGGAACATACCATGTGCTCTTCTTCCATTAGCAGCAAGAATGTAATTCTTAACTCTGTATACAGGAATATTTGGATAGGCTGATTTTAGAAATGCTTCCACCTTAGCCCAGTTCTCAGGCTTAAGTTTTTTCAAGTCTTCAGCTAACATCATTCTAAAATCACTACCTCTTTTAGTAGAACCAGCTTGTTTTCTTTGGTTAATCCTATCTTGTAAACTACGAGAAACAGCAGGTTTAGTTTCTTCTAAAGCAGCTAATTCTGCATTATATTTAGCATCTATTTCTTTAGCTGTTGCACTATCACGATAACTAAATGCATTACCATCTGCAACAGGTGTTCTAATTAATTCTTCTTGTCTTCTTCTTTCTATATCAGCCTTAGCATCTGTAGAAACAGGAGCTGCTTGTGGAGCAGGAGCAGGTGTTGTTACCACCTCAACTGCAGCAGCAGGAGCAAGTTGTTTCTTTATCTCAGATGCAATGATGCTCCTAATGAGGTTTTCAGCAATTGGAATTGCATCATCATTAGGGGTGTCTTCTGTAATGCCAGACTTAGGCATTTGAGAAAGTTTTCCAATAGCTGTTTCAAGAATAACATTGTACTCAGGATCACTAGCTGGATCAGGGAGCATCACTCCTTTTTTACCATTTGACTCTTCAAACTTTGCTTTATCTACTGTAAATGTAAACTTGCCAAGTTTTGTTTCTATTACATTCTCTTTTCCTTCAAGGTCAAACTTCTTAACAGGTTGAGTTTTCTTAGCCTCAGTTGCTGTGGCTGGTACAACCACCTTCTTTTGTGGTTGAGCAGGAGGAACTTCTTGAGATGTATTACCCTTCTTATCTATAAGTGTAAAGTAGATTCCTTTCCTATTTGTATCTTCAGCATTCTTTAAAGGTCTAATCCTAGTTGTAAGAGGAATAGTCTTTTCATTTCTTGCACTACCATCAGGATTCTTTGCAGAAAGAAGGAAAGATTGATAGTTCTTCCACTCTCTTGTTTGAATTCCTTCAGGTGTGATTGCTGTGATTTCTTGATATGGTTTATTCCAATCTCCTTTCTGACCACCAGTTACGAGTGTAGAATTGACATTGTTATACATTGTTTGCAACTCTTCAATGATTGCAGCTTTGTTTTTCTTTAGATCAGAAGGTTTGATTGAGAACTTCTTTTCTTCCTTACCCATCAAAAGCATACCGTCCTCAAAGAATACACTGCTAACACCAGCTTTCTTTCTGTTACCTTGAGGATCTTTTGGTGTTCCCCAATAGATAACTGACTTCAACCAGTTATAAAGCATCACAGACTCATTGCTTTTCAAGTTCTTATCTGTGAATAGATTGTTAGCAAGCCTTACAATAGCATTGTAAATCAACTCAGCTTCAGGCTTAGAGATGTTTCTGTTATTCAATCTAACTAATCCATTGTTAGTATATAACAATGGAACACCTTTTACATCATTGAATGTAGAACTTCCATATACAACAGCACCATCTGTAGTGGGTACACCCACAACTCTCTTTGTCCTAAGATCTGTTTCAGAAACAAGACCAGAACTTTCAACAGGTATTGTAGCTGTTTTATCAAATATAGGTTTACCTTTTTCATCTAAAGATGCTACAACACGCTGAGGAGTTCCAAAGGAAGCACCAATTTTATACAAGTCGTTTGTAGGATTTGCTAGAGTTTGTTCTCTCCAAGCCATGTAATCTTTAGTCAAGGCTATTTCAGTCTTCTCATCTATAGAATCTCTAAACATTGATTCTCCAGTAGACCATTTCAGAGTTTCAGGGAACGTCTGATAGATGATTGTATCTAGTGTAGGTTTATCAAGTTTTTTACCATCCACACCTACAAAATATCTTTCATTTGTAATAGGATCAGTTCCCATTACAACCATTGCAATAGTTTTAGATGGATCTACAGGAGCACCAGCTAAACCCTTATCCTTAAGCCATTGCATAAGTCCAGGTATACCAAGTTGCGTTTCATTACCCTGTGTAACCACTACACCACGGAAATTATCTCTATTAGCAAATGTGTAATAGTTAGCTCCAAACCTATTAGCACGAACATGATGTTCAGCTAAAGGTTCCTTCTGAGAATATCCTTCTACAGGAGGTGTTGTACTATCTACAACTTCCTGATTTGTCTTTTTATTATTTGGCTCAAAACCTCCTGATGATATGTCTCTTGTTTGAATACCTATATCAGAAGTTTCATTCAATGCTGTGTTAAGAGCTGCATCTTTTGCCAATCTTTCTTCTTCAGCAATTTTACTAAAGAACTCTTCAGATTTAGCATTCACTTCCTTCTCAATATCAGCAAGAAGTTGTGGGTTGCCTAACGAGTTGACATAAGCCACCTTATTACCTTCAGGCTTAGGAATCTTGTTATATTTCTTTTTCCTTAGAACAGTATCTATAGCATCGTCTACAATAGATTCAAAATCTTTAGAATCAACCTCTTGTTCTGTAAGTTCGTAAGCTTTGAACTCTTCTGGTTTCAAGAATGTAGTGGTTCCATCAGGAAGCCTCACTTCATATTCTCCACCCAGTGTTTTAGAAAGTACAGTGAGTTTAGGAGCAACTTGAAGTTTATCTCCCTCTATCTTGGCAATTCTTTTAATAGAATATTCCTTACCAACCTCAACTTCTTTCTCAATAGTCTTCTTTTTCTTTGCTCCCTCTGGAGTGATTTGTTGTTTTACAATAGCAGGTTCTTCTGTATCTATTGTCTTATCCACTTCTTGATATGCACTAGGATTTTTCCTAATCCCTTCATAGTCATCAATAAATAATTTTCTACGCAAAGAAAGTTCAATTACATCCTGAAGATCTCTCTTGAGAGTGTCTTTTTCTTCAGATATAACGTTCATGCTATTTATCTTATCTAAAGCAGCTTTTGTTGCTTCTACTGAAGGTTCATTATTTTCAATGATTCCTTCTAAGACAGATTGTGTATCTATACCAGCAGTTAAAAGAGATGTGTTCAGCTCTGGTATCCTTACATCATAATCACTCACCTTACTAGCAGCATACACCATCCTATCAACTACACCATCAGAAAATATACGATTACCATCAGCATCTACATAAGCAGAATATCTGTCATTTATCTGTGAATATATCTTCTCTGTATTTTTTGCTAGCTCTTTTACACTATTTGCTCTTTTGATAAATGATTCTCTTGTCTCACCTTCACCAACAATTCCTTCACTCTTGAGCTCATTAAATCCTTCTTCACTTGTTGATTGTTGAATATAGTTATCAACTTCATCATAGATTGAATCAGTTTTACCATATTTGACACGAGGCATTATATAAGAAAGAGCATAATCTCTTTCATAATCCTTTTCAGAAAGAACATCATTATTAGCTATTCCTTCTTGCCTAAGTCTTTGTGAATTGATACCAATTGCAGAGTATTTTATTTGATCCTTTAAGACTTGTTGAGTTCCTGTTTTATTCAATGAAGACACTGCAATGTCTGTATTTTTTGCACGTTCACCAGCTGTTCCAAAGAATCCTTGCTCTTTAACATTTCCCCTAATCTGTTGTATTCCACCAGACAAACCTCCAATAAGAATACTCTCGAGTCCTTCTTTACTATCAAGAGTTTTCTCAATACCTTCATTCATTGTTCCTTCGAACACACTAGCAAGATTGCTCCAGAAGCTAGAAATGTCTTCTTTGTTCTCATAGGCTCTATTGAAAAAAGCTTCTGTTCCAGTTTGAATTGCAAACTGAGCACCCTCTTCAAAAGCTTCACCCTTAGAGAAAAATAAACCAGCTGCACCTTTTGTCTTTTGCAAAAGTCCAGGTCTTGGTGTATACCATTGAGAACCAATAGGTTTTGACAAATCTCTCTCAATGTCACCAAGCAATAACTTATCATTCTTTCTGGAAGATCCTAATATCTTAGGAAGTTGAATATAGTTTGTTCCTGTAAGAAGTAGGGTGTTGAATCCCCATGTGAAGTTACCAACCTTCTCTGAGTAATCATTTATTTCATCCAAAGCTGCTCCTGTAGGAGCTTCTCCATATGTGGCTTTATATTCTTCAATTGCTTTTTGTCTAAAGTCATTCATGTTCTGAAGAGCCTCTAAGGAAGCTTCTCCAAATGTACCCATTGCTGAGGTGAGTATTCTATCAGAAGACTTTAGAATAGAAGATGTTGGTCCTTGTAGAAACTTCTTACCTAAAGAAGTGAGTGTGTTTTGCATTGCAGCATACTGCTGAACACGAGGAACAGCAGTCATTGCTTTTTCAGTTTCAGTTACAAGCTCTAGTGCTTTTCCAGATTTTACAAGTTGATTTGTTAATCCTATTGCTTTAAATAAACTACTCCAAGCAACACCACCTGCAAGAGCTCCTGCAGAATATCCTATATTTTTAAGAACTTTATCAGCCCAAAAGTTAGCAGTGAATAAATTATCAGGACTCCACCAATCTGCATTTTTTTCCTTAGCAGTGTAGTAGTTTGGCAAAGCATCTTCTAAATACTTTGACATTTCATCCATAGATTGAGTCACCTCATTGTTATACAAAGAGGAAAACTTTCCATCATATGCAGCTTTACCTATTCCATAAACTAAACCTGCTGTACCTGATACAAATGAACCAGTGGCAGTACCTGCCATTTTACCAATAGCATTTACCCATTTAGCACCAGAAGATTGTTGTTGAGCAGCCATCTCTTCTGTATCTGTTCCAGGAAGAGCTGATTCATATCTGTCACCAGTGTAAAATGAATTAACAGAAATAGAAGGTCTACCTACAGGTTTTTTTCCTATAGAATTATAGATGTCACTAACAGAAAGACTTGCTGGCACACCGTTACCACCATTGAAACTTCCAGTTTGTTGTACAGGAAATCCTTCAATAGTTCCACCTAAATTAACAACTTTCTCTTCAGGCATTATTTCTCATTTAATATTGCAGTAATTAAGTTTGGAGGTGTTGCTAGTAATTTATTTACTGTTTCTGCAACATCTTCTGTAGGATCAAGCACTCTGATTTTTGGTTCAGATCTTCCATCATTTACATAAATGATTCCATAATTCAAACCACCAACTTCTTGAATGTTAGCTTTTACATCATATGGCATCCCTTTAAGTTGTCTTAAGTTTGATTTTTCAAACAAAACATCACCTTCTAAATATGTACTTGTTCTTCTAGGATCTCCAAACGATGTACTTCTGATTGGGTTTGAATTAATTCTACTTCTAATGTTTCTTATCTGAGGAGACTCATACAGTTTGTTTGAATCTACACCAAAAGCATTAGCTTCTTCTGATGTAATAGACATTCCAGAAACCCTCTTACCAGCAGAGTTATAAAATACAATCTCAGGAAACACCTCACCAGTTGCATCATTTCTTGTTGTCTTAAGCTCAAATGGCTTAAAGTTATTCTTATCAGCAAGAACTGTAGTTATGGCTTCTCCATCAAAATCAGGAGAAAGATTTTGTTTATTTGTTGCATAGTTTCCTGCAGTGGTTCCAATAAAATTAATTATATTTCTATCTGTTTCACCATCTCCTGTCAGAAGTTGCATTCTTAGATTTGGAGACACAGAAAATCCAGAAGCTTTGATTGCAGTTGATTTAGCTTGTACAGCTTTCATCAAAACATCATCATCCAAAGATTTATAAGCTTTGTTAAGTTGTGTAACCAAAGTTTGATCTCCTGAAATTGTATCTCCAAAAATTGTCCTACCAGCACCTTTTACACCTCTAAGCAAAGTGGTTACAGGCGGCAGTCCTTCTGGAACAATTGCTCTCTCAAGAGCATAGTTAAGAAGAAATCCTTTTCCTGCTTGTGTAAGTTTACTTTCTGCCACTTTAGCTTGGTTTCTTAGTTCTGGACTATTTAAAAATCCAAAAGAGCTTTGATTTCCTTTTGCATAAAGTGCAGCATTGAATAAGTCTTCCCCAGTGATTGTTACAGGTCTACCATTAATTGTAACTGTTGTAGCCTGTAAACCTTTACCCATTCCTTTAGAATCAAGGATTTCTAGGACACCTTTGTCAAGTTTTGATTCAATTTGCTTCTTAGTATTATTAAGATTTATGAAATCATTTTTTGCAGAACTGAAGTTATTGTATGTGTTTTGTAACATTGGATCTTTCTGCAACTGTGCTGGAGACATTTGGTTTATTTTCTCAATAGACTTTTGTACCCATCTAGATCTAAATTGATTTGCATCCTCATTGTTTAATTTGGCTGCATTTCCAATTAGGGCATTCATTGCCTGTTCTTTTGTCATTCCACCGTTAATCAATTTATTTAACTTATCTTGATTTGCTGGAGTGTTTAAAGCAGTTGAGAAAATTAACTCATTTGCAGAACCATCATATTTGTCAGCAGCATTTGTGTAAGACTGTTCAAATTGAGCAATGTATACACTAGGATCTGAAGTTTGGAAATCTTGTATTGTATTAAGTTCACCAAGTCCAACCTTCTTTTGTTTTGTTTGAAGATCAAGTATCTTATATTCCCTATCCCACCTTTCTTTATCATACTTGAAATTCATTGTTTCTCTAAACCTTGCAGAAACGTTTGCTTCTTTCATAAGGTCAAAGTTGGCTTTCCATCCAGGATTATCAAGAGTTTGAGTTTTTGTTTTGACATCACCAAACATGGTAGTGTATCTAGCAGAAACATCATCCTTGTACATAATCCCTCTAATAGCATCTGGATTCTCTAATGCCAAACTTTTGTACTGATCATACTTGTTTGTAACATTTTCTATCTGTAAGTTAATCTGATCTATCTTATCTTGGACATCTTTACCTGTGTTCTTCTCTAGTGTGAGATCAGCAAGTTTATCATTTAGTCCCTCTAGGAGAGATTGTTTCTGGAATTCTGCTCTTTGAGAAAGTTGTTCTGGAGAAAAGCCTTTGTAATTATATTCTCCACTTATATTAAGTTGTTGATTAACCCTGGGATCTGAGAAGATTTGATCTATTGTTTGTTTAACTTTTTCAGGAAACCTTCCTTCTTTTTCCAATCTAACCATTACAGGAGAGTAGATAGGTTTTCCTGTACTGTCAGTTTTTACAGATCCATCTGCATTTGTAACATACACTTGATCATATGAATATCCGTCAGGCTTCACAGCATCAAATGTTTCTCTTGCAAACTTATCCACATCAAAATAAGGAGTGTATTGAGCACTAAACTTCTGACCAACCTTTTTATTGTTGAGCCATGCAAATGCTTGTTTATCAAACTTATCTATATTTGCTGGATTTGATTTTCCGTCATCAATATCTTTTTGAATTTTTTCTCTTTGCTTTTTGTACCACGCAGTAGAAGAAACAGCATTCTGAACATTAGGATCTTTAACAATCTGGGTAGCCATTCCTCCTACAGAGTTGACAAGCTGGAAGTTTGAGAAGTCTCCAGCAGCTACAGTTTTCAACTTGCTTCCTAGATCATTAAGCCTTGATTGAAGATATTGTTTATCAGCATCATTTGCCACATCCATTCCAGCTATACTGTCTATGTAAGTTTGGATTTTCTGAACTCCCTCATCATACTTCTGCTGTTTGTACATACCCACCTTCACCATAGCATCTATGGGAAGTTGGGAAACATAAGGGTTAAATTGTGATATTGCGTCTGTAAATGAAGCCATGTCTGATTAAGTTAGCAAATGTAATTTAAAAAGTAATACCAACCAAGAGCAATAACTACTTTCATTAAGTTGGTATAACTGAGTTGATTATAGATTTTTGATAGCTTTTACTATGGAGCCATTCTTATTAACTTTAGCTCCTTTTTTAGCTACCTGCCCAGTACTAAACCTAGTGGGAGCACCAGTCTTAATTGCTCTTCCTGAAGAGTCAAATGTGAACTGAGGGAACATATTTTGATAAACATTCATTGTCATAGACTCAAGTTTACTCTTAGCAATTTTATCTGAAATAGAGTTAAGAGCTGCTTGAGCTTGTGCTTTTGTATTAGATTTAGCCTGAGACTGCCTTTGGTATTGATTATCTAGAATTGCTAGGTTCTTTAGAGTGGATTCATTCAATAGTGCTCTGTTCCTATTGTACGCACCCATAGCAAGTCCTTGGTTCTCTCTAAACTCCTGAGCTTTTGCAGCAGCGTTAGCAGCATATTTCTTTGAGGATAGTTCAGATAGGGCTGCTGGATTATATCCCACTCTTCTTTGCAAAGCGTTGAAGTCAGCCTGATTAGCGTTTAGTATATCTTGATAAGACACTGTATAAGGAGTTTCCAACAAAGGTTTGAATGTCTGTGCCTGTACAGGTTCCAATTGATTTGATGCTAATGCAAACATTTCAGGAGACAAATCAGGAGTCACTTTATATCCTCTCCTTGTATATGGTTCAAGAAGTGAGTATGCTACATCTAATGCCCCTGGACCTTTCAAAGGAGGAATTGAAGTTTGAAGTGTAGGAGTTTTTGGAGAAATTGTCTTAGGTGGAACAATTGCAGGAGGAAGCTCACTATTCAGTCTAGTGGGTTTTTCCAACATAGGCTTACGACCAATGTTCTCTAATGCAGCCCTATACCTCTCTGTCCTAGGACCAAAGTATTGATCTACGTTACTTTCAAGATTAGATTTACTTAATCCTTTAGCTTTTCCAAGATTCGTAACATCGTATTCACTCAGGATTTGTGCTGCTATCTCTGGATACTTAGCATGGAATGCTCTTTGGAAATCAGCTACAGACTTACCTTTCCCTTGAGCTTTTGCTTTATTATACAATTCTTTCAAGTCATTATCTGTCACCTGAGAAATGTCTGTAACCTCAACTGCTCTTTTTTTACCAGGAACACTTTTAGGAGCTGTTGCTGCTGGCAAAGGAGCTTGATATCCCTTACCAGGACCAAATGTAGATTGTTCTACAGGATCTCCGTACAAACGAAGACCTACTTGAGCAGTTTCCATCTTAGCACCAAATTTAGCCATTTTTGATCCTTTAAACTTACCTTTAAATAAATCTTCATTAAATTTGTCAACATCTTCATATCCATACTTTTCTGCTTCCTCATGTATAGATTGTTGGATGTTGGCAGCTGTAATTTTTTTATCAGCAATAGACTTAAGTTTCATATTTGCACCAGTCATCATAGCTTTTCCAGAATTTAACTTCAACAAGTCAAAAGGATTATCACCTTTTGTTTCATCTACAAGAGATAGACCCTTATCCATAATTTTGTTCTGTTTAACTTCTAGCTTGCTAAGATTTTGTCCGTATTTCTGGAATGTTAAACCCTTAGATATTTCTTCACCGAGCTCAGGAGCAAATGTTTTATCAATACGCATTCCTCCAAGAACTGTAGCAGATTTCTCAGGCTGACCATCTGGTCCTATAGATCCACCATCTTCTGTTTCAAATATAGGTTCTTTAGGTTGCACTTCAACTTTTGATCCTGCATAGTCCATTCCTACACCACCATCTTTGTGGTAGTCACCAAATGCTTCATACGTCATACCATCACCAGGCATATATGGATTATAAGACACAGGCTCAATGTCACCACCCCAAAGAGGTTTAAGGTTTCCTCCCATTTGCATCATTGATAGTTTTTCATCATCTCCCATATAATTAGATCTAATGTCTCTTATTTCACCACCAGCTCTCATGATATCTGATTGATTATCAGGACGTAACAAATCTTTTAGTTTGTGTTCACCAAATGTGGCAATCACTTGTGGTTGCCAATCATGACTTAAATATTTAAGTTCACCACCATGTTCCATGAATGATTTAAATTGACCTTGTTGTAATTGTTGAAAAGATGCATTTGCTGCATTAGCTTGTCCTTGAGCCAACATCTGATCAATTTTCTTTTGTTGTGCTCCACCAATTACACCACCAAGTAAGGAACCAGCAGCACTACCGATAACACCACCAAGAGGTCCTCCTAATGCTGTTCCTGCTAATTGACCAATTCCACCACCAATTTTACTAGCACCAGAAGCTTGACCTTTGCCTCCACCAATAAAGCTACCAAGTCCACCACCAAGATCACCTGCACTATCTGCTCCAAAGGATGTCAAATCTTGTTTCCAATTAGCAAATATAGCACCACCACCTTGGAACTGTTTCACCTTACTGCTATCATCCAATGGTTCATAACCAAGATTAGAATAGATGTCTCCAGGATTGTACACATTTTGAATCTCTGTTGGATTACCACCAATCTTTGTACCATCCTCAGCAGTTGCTTGAAGTACATCATATCCTGTTCCATAAGAACGAGAAAGTTGGTTTGGATCAAATAGCATATCCTCAGGACGAACATATCTATTTTTAATATCATCACGCACGCTAGCAGCTTGCAGTGCAACATCGCTCATAGCAGAAAACTGTTTAGCTTTCAACATGTTTTCCCTATCTTCTTTAGATTGCACAATACCTTGTACAATATCTAAACCTGCATCAAAAATATTATCTTTAGTTAATTTATTTTCTGGAGGAGGTAGTTTAGTTACAAAAGGTTTGGGTGATTTAGGTTTAAGAGGTTTTCCATAATACCTATCCATTCCTGTAATATCATACACAGAAGGACTCACTATATCTTCAGACCTGCTATCTGGTAAACCCATAGGTTGATATTGCTGATAGGCAGGAGCATTGAAGTTAAAAGGCTGCATGAAAGCAGGTGTTTGTAAATTTGCTTTCAAGGGCATTCCTGAATATTGATATTGTGGAACATCTACACCATCCTGAGCCTGTGGAGGATTAGAGAAATCTGTAAGCTGGGTTAATTGTTTCTTAACCATAGCTGCTCCCATCTTAGCTTTTTTGAAAGCACCACCATGTTTAGCCATGAAGTCTGATTCTTTAGGAAACTTCTTATAGAACTCAGCTTCAGATTTAACACCAGCAATTTTTAAAATGTCTTTTTTCATAATGTATTGTTATACAGGTTTTTATTTATATTTCTCTAACCAACCACCGTTCTTTTTCTTCTTAGATTCAATGAACTCTTTTCCGTATTTAGGAACAGCAAACCTTTCATAGTCTTCAGGCTTGATGTATGTTGTGTCTCCTTTCTGATTAACAAATCCTACAAAAGCACTTCCCATTCCTATTCCTGCTCCTGGAGAATACACAGGAGAACCTTCGTATATATTTTGTTTCCTCTCAACAGGTTTAGGTTGTTCTACTTTTTTAATAGGTTCTTCCTTCTTTGGTTCTGGTTTTCTAGTTTCTACTTTTGGTTGTGGTTTGGTGGTCTTTTTTGTAGGTTTTGGTTTGCCATATTTTTTCTCCCACTCTTCTCTTTCTTTAGGAGTTCTCATATGATATGGCTTAACAGCAAGAGGGTCGTAATAAAAAAGCTCTACAATGTTTCCTGGAAAATCTGAGCCTTCTTTAGGATATCTAGATATAGTTTTTTGAGGTTTAATTCTTCTATCAAATATTGATAAAGGGGCAGCAGGATCTATTTGTCCTGTCACAAGATCTTTGTAATAAATAACATTTGGGTCTTTGTTGTAATTTTTAGTACTAGCTAAAGAACTTGCTATCATTTGTCTAGCCTGTTGATCATTTACATTATGCCACTTTTTAATATCAGCTAACCAAACATTTGGATTACGTTCACTATCTGCTAACATTCTTCTATGTGTATTCAACGACTCATGTACATTATTACCCATATCAAAATGAGACCCAGGGCGGTTGTACATATCATTAAAGTATTCATATGTTCGTGTGTTTGAAAAAGCATTTTTAAATTTATTATAATATGCATCTTGAGCAAGTTGCATGTTATAAACTTTCAAACTGTCAGCAGTTGTAGCAGCAGGAATTGTTATACCTTTTTGAGCAACAGGGTACTCTGTAACTGATTCTCCATCAAATGTGTAGTCTTCTCCAGGATACATCATTTGTGTGTCTCCTGTATCAGAAATACCAAGCAGTGGTTCATACACTCCTTGCATTGTTATTTCATTACTTCCTATTTCTACAGGTTCTCCCCAGTTGTCTGGATTCCAATAACCCATATCATCCTTCTTTACCTTTCCACCTTTCTTCTTTTGTTGTATTGCTCCTGCTCCTATTGCTGCTGGTAAAGCATATGGTAATATACTCTTGTAGATATTAGGATTGGTCATATCAAACATTCCATTGTTACCCACAGCTGACTTAAGCTGTTTGTTTGTTGGAAATACTAGTTCACTTGCTTCATTCCATGGAGAAACTCTTTCAACACCTCTTGTTTGATTTCTAATAGCTACATCATAATCTAACAATTGTTCTTCTAAAGGAACATTTCCTCTAAAATCTTTTGACCTATGAAAATTAAATAAGTCATAGTTTTTATTTTGCTTTATCAACTCTTCTGCACTTATGGGATTATTTCCTTGTCCATATAATTCATAAACAGTTGGTTCAAAATTTCCAGTGTGAATGCTTTTTGAAGATAGTGCATAACTACTAGCTTTACCTTTACTTGGAGTAGTATATATACCTCTTCCAGAATAACCAGCATCACCTAGTTGAAATTTAGATTCATCAAAGATATCAAACTTTTTGGCTGATCCATGATACTGAATAGTAGGGCTACCATCAGGATTAACTAATTTAGATTTACCAAAAGCTTTTTTAAAGTTTTCACTATTCTGTTGTACAAATTGTTCAGGAGTACCTTTAAATGCAGAACCATCTGGATTCTTCATCCATGTCCCTTTTGCTTTAGAAGTTTGTTCTATAGCGTTATATTCCTGCATTAAAGCTTGATTAGATGGGATTTCAGAATTCCACTTACCCCAATCTATCTCTGATTTAAATTTGTTTGCAACATTTTTTACAGCAGAGCTTATAGCTGGTTTAGCTACTTTGTTTGCTTTTGTTACAGCTTTTGCTATTTTAGCAGCAGCTGTTCCACCTACAATATTAGCAGGATCAAGAATAATATCTGTAGCAATAGCACCAGCTTTATTCTTAATACCTAATGCTTCAGAAGGAGTTTGGTATTTTCCTGTTACAAGTTTAGTTACAGCCTTTTGAGGAATGGAAAACAAATCAAAGAATCTAGATACATCATCTGGTGTAATAGGTCCAAGACCTCTGAATCCAGCCTGAGCCTGTGGTATTTCACTCCCATCTCTACTGATATTCTTAGGAGTCCAGTCTAGTCCTTCTTGGTAGAATTTCATTTCCATTCCGTTCTGTGCACTAGCCTTTGTCTTCTTTGCATAAGGACCATTGCTAGGAGCAGCTCCTGCTGTACGTGCGTACGTGAACCCTACAGCACCAGGGAGAGAACCTCCCATTTGCATTGTTCCACCCCATGCACCATTGTAATTGAAACCAATGTCTGTCAATCCACCCATTGTTCCTTCTATACCATTTTGTGCTATAGATATGTCATCGTATTTATCAAGCCACTTTTTCATTACTTGTAGGAGATTTGAGCAGGTGTGTAAATGAATTGACTTACCAAATGTACGTCATCTTTGTCATCTAATATATGTCTCACCTTTAGATCTTTAGCTCTTAGAGGTTCTTTTTTGAAACTGCGTTTGGAGTAGTCCATATTCACTTGGTTAACCACTTTATCAATTGACAAAGACTCACAAGTTGAGGTGAATAGTGTAACTGTCTTATCCTTAACCAATCCCCAGAATGTATTATACTGATAGAAGTTATCACTCTTGGTGAATGTAATTGTCTTACTATCAACGTTATACATAGGATACTTCATGTATTCTTTTAAGTTGTGCATTGGTTTGGGAACCAATTTAAGAACACCTGAAGACTGTTGATCGTTGTACAATACAGCTTTATTGAAATATTGATTGTCTGTTTGTACTTTCCTACTGTCATCAAATACACCATCTGTACTAGGGAGGTATTTATATGCCTTGGTGTAGTCTTTTACATTCTGAAGAATCTCATCATGATATTGATACGCAAATGGGTATTCAATCATGTATGGTTTAACACATCCGTAGTATGTATTATATATTACAGGATTTGTAAGATGTCTCCACAGAGACGCTGTATTCTTTTCTTGAAACTTAATAGCAGCTAATTCTGTTATACAAATTTCTGTAACTGGAATGTTCCATACTTTTGAACAACAATTTATCCCTGTAGAAGTTAGAACAACCACTTTTACAGAATCATTTACACTAAGAGCTAGTCCCTCAATCAACTTCTTCTTGGGCACATCAGTAGCGAGTACATTTCCCATATCATCAGATATGGAAAATGTAGTCACTCTACTGCCAGCCTTTTTCAACTTTATGACAATTGTCTTAGACATATTTATTTATTTACGGTATAGGACATGTTGTACAAGATGAAGACAATGTTTCTACACCTTCAACATATGTTTGACTACCGAATGATCCTGGAGCGATTGATGTAATTTCCAAATTAGCTCCACCTTCATTAGGATCAGCACCTGTTAATGTTACTGTTCCACATGTTTCTCCTGCTAAAATTGTAACAGTTCCAGATATTGTACTTAGATCAGAAGCTGTCCAAGTAAGATCCACTGTAATAGTTGTAGCTACAGGAGCATCAGAGTAAGCATACGCTACAACATTACCAGATGAATCAGCCTGTACATTAGCACATGCGTCAATCGTTACTGTTGAAGGAGCTGCTGTAGTTGTAGTGGTTGTAGTGCTACTAGTTGTAGAGGTACTACTAGTTGTAGTTGTAGTGGTTGGAACCAAATAAAGATCTATGTAGTTTGTACATAAAACATTATCTGATTGCACCCTAACTATCGTAGCTCCATTAGGAATAAGTGTAGAAGTGTATCCAGCAACCAAAGAAGCTTTACTTACACCTGTTTCAAAAGGAACTGAATATCCGTCAACATCTGAATAAAGATCAAAGGGTCCTGTATCAGCTCCTGCGGTTGTTAATGTTATTAATGCTGTTTGTGCCATATTCTTATTTATTAAGGAGTTGCTGTGGTTGTTGTTGTGGTGGTTGTTATAGGTTCTATAGTTCCTGCAAGATCACATAGATAAGGAGCCATAGTGGTTGTTGTAGTTGTTGTACTTGTGCTAGTGGTAGTGGTGCTACTGCTTGTTGTAGTGGTGGTAGTTATAACCGATATTGTACCAGCCAAATTACAATTAAGTGGAGATATGGTTCCTGCTAAGTCACAATCTACAACACATGGAACTTCTTCAGCAGCAATTGCTTCAAGATCACAACTTCCATTAATTCCTGAATAGAAGAAATTATTCTCAGCAATATACCAATTAGGAATATAACTATGGAAGCTTATCCATGAGTTGGTATTGAAATTGAAAGAAAGAGTCCATGACCTATTACAGAAATACTCTTGATCTGAAAGATCTATGAATGTTTTTACAACTATGTCCCCATAAGTTTTATTAATATAAAACTGTTGAACAGAGGCATCATATTTTATATTAACATTCAGAGGAATATAATCCAACTTGGATATAATCACCCTATCAAACTTACTGTCATACACACCATGTAAACCAACACCATTGAAATGGTTATCTGTGTTTACATTTGGATAATACCTGAGGATTTCAAATGCTAGGTGGTCTGTAAAGAACCTATTAAGTCCTGAGCCAAATCCTGACAAGTCTGTAGCACCATTTGCTGCTATCAAGAACACTTGTCCTCTTTTTGCATCTACTGTAATCTGTCCTTGAGGTATCTTTAGAAGCATCTTGTTCTGGCTTCCTACATATCCTAAGTCAGTTTCTGCAAAATCAATTGGAGGAGCACTGAACATATCAGGATTACCTACATATGCTGCCTGAGGATTACTTGTATTGATTGTAAGTAAGTTATTGTACAACAATGACTTATTTTCAAACCTTGCCAGTATGCTTCTATTTTGTATACCATCCAACGATGTGAGATTTCCATAATTCTGTGGGAAATCAAAATATGACAGTGGGCGATAGATCAACCAGTTGTTAGTATTGTTATCTGTAAACTTCTGTTGTTTATCTGAATATATTGCCCTGAATGGATAGTTTGTCAAACACTCATCATTAGTCCAATTTATAGGCAGATGAGAGAAATAGTTTTCTGTATTCTGCTTAGAGAACGTAGCATTGTAATAATATGTATTATCCTGAGCAATTGTTACAAAGCTTTCTTGCAACCATTCATCAGGAATACCTGTGCTTACATGTGGGTAGAATTCACCTTCCCTATTGTTAAATGCTTGCCTAAGATCTACGTTCACTGAAGATTCACAGTAGAATGTAGGAATACCATAGGCAAATAGATACATCTTTCCATCATAGAATGTTCTATCAGGATTGACAATTGGAGGTGTATAGTTAGGAAGAGGTACAGGAAGCTGATTGTTTGGACAATCCAAACGATTGGCTTTTATAGAAACTATGTTCTGAAACTGATAAGTGTCAGATGATGTAACCACTTCCCAATCATACAGAATAGATCTTGCGGAATACCAAAACTGTGGATAGGCAACATTACCTATCTCATCGTAGAATATGTCTGAATCATCAGGAGCTCCCACCCTATTATCAATAAAGAATGGAAGTTTAGTTTTAAAAGAAAACTTGTTAATGAATGTATCTCCACCAAAAACTGTAACAATTGGTTCAGCTGTAGAATCTATATTTCTCTGAAACCCTGTATCAATTGTAGTGTAAGAATATATTTGTCCCCATTGGTTTGCAAATATATTTTTTATAGATCCATAATATGAAACTGTGGATATACCAAACTCTTCATTAGGTCTAGCACAATTGCTTTGCAGACCACCACTTGGACTTGGTGCCTTAGAAACAATATATCTGGACAGGTCATCAATAGCACTTTGTCCAGAACTAAGTGATAAACTTTGTGTATTGCTAGGGAAGGGAAGAGGAACTACATCTTTATCAGTCTTTAGATATATAGATGATTCCCTTTCATAATTGTTGATATTATATAAGTCTCCTACATTTTGTACTCCAGGAATTAGATATTGAACAATGTCTAGTTCTCTTTGCTTGATTCCAAGATCGTTAGCAATAGGAGCCCAATAATCATATTCTGCTATAGAATTGTAAGAATATGTAAAGTTTCTTCTAGTGATACCGTTGATGTATATTGTCAAATAAGACTGATATACAGCAAACATCGCAGAAGCATTGAATGTAGAAGTAACATCACCCAGAAGAGAACTTGCTTGCAGTGCATCTTCTTGAGCTTCCCTACTGAGAAGTTTATACAATGCATGCTTTTTAACTTCTACAAAATGTGCACTTCCTGCACCATAAATTGCATTCTCAAGCTTAAGTATATTTCCAAGAAAAGGACTTCCGAAGGATGTATCAGGAGAATTAAAAACTTGTCTGTATTTAGATTCGTCTGTTGTAAACGCACTCAAGTTGTTTGGATAGCAATAGTTATTGTATCTCCAACTTGTTTGAGTGATGCTAAATACATCATCTCCAGCAATTTTTACAGGTACTGTTAAAGCTTTAACATTAATTACTACAGGAACACCTGAATTAACAGTGACATTCTGTAGAGTGCTTGTTACAGGATCTGTGTAACTAAATACAGTGGATCCTTGACTTGTAAGCTCGTATGTTGTATAAACAAACCTTTCTGCTGTATCATACAACAGTGTTGGAGATCCTACTATTGTACCTGAATTAACTACAGGCACTGTTAGAGAACACACCACTTTATTAACACCGTTTACAAAACTGTCTGTTTTTTGAGTGTTTGTGTTACAATCTGTGTAAGTATAAGATCCATTGGATGTTGGAACTAACTCGTATATATTACACTCACTGTTGTAGGCATTGCTTTTCTCAAGCAAGAATGGATCTTCTCTAAGGTCATTGTACGGATAGTTAGGGAAATAATACTCAGTTCCCTCTCTTTCGTATTTACCTACATTCCTGAGAATACCTTTTGCTACAATTGATTTATTTACATTACGATTACCTCTAACAATCTTAAATCCAGTGATGTTATCTTTTTCTTCCTGCGTGAGGTCTGATGTAAGAATCAAGCTTTCTACTTGAGCAGCATCCACCCTAACACCTATGGGGAATATAGACCTATCCTCAATTTTTAAATTAGTGTATTTACCACTAAGTTCAACTGTAGGCACACCACTTTCAAATATAGGACTTACAAGAACATCAGGAAACTTGTGGTGCCTGATAGGTTTGTTTGCAAGAGTTCCCCAAACATTCTCGTTACAAGGATAGACTTCTGTAGATTCCCAATATGCAAATTCACCATATTCGTATGGTGTAGCATTTCCAATATTTTCACCTACAGCTGGTCCAGTTACAGAGGCTGTGTTGTATATTTTCCAATAAGGAGCACTTGTACCACTTCCTATAAAGTCAGGATTGGTGTTAGGAACATCTGGTTGTATAAGCTCAGTGTAGGATATTTCCCTACCAGGAATATGAAAACCATCTGTTTGTCTTCCGTTCTTAAGAAGGAATACAATTTCAAATGCATACACTTCATCTCTAAGATAGCCTCTGAGATTTGTAGCATTTAACGCATCTGCATAATTCTCATTTGCAGGGAGTTTATAAGTTTGCCATTTAAGACTTATTTGACTTGCAATCTTTTGATAATTCACTCTGTCTATAGATGTGAGATTATCCCAAACAAGAACATCTTGAACAGCTGTCAAGTCTTGTGCAATATCATAATACGGGAACTTTTCAAATATATCGTCAACAGTGAGTCTAATCTGTGTTTGATTTTGACCAGTGTATGTTATTTGATTAGTAGAATCATCAATAAAATAAGTTCCAACAAGCTCAACAGAAGTGATGGCGTTTACAGTTTTTATCACTGCAACATTATAATATTGGAAATAACCAGTTACATCTATATTTGAAATATCCAATATAATAGCCTTACCAACAGGATAGTTGAAGTCAGGTGTAATTATTTGAGGATTTGCAATTGGTGTAGGATTGGTTACAGAATAATACGATGTGTAAGCATTTCCATCAGCATCACAGTATTGTATGGCAAACTGATATGTACCAGCTGTCAAGTTTCCTGTATTATTAACATCAACTACATCAAGTGCTGGGATGTTAAAGTTTGGCTGAATTTTTAACTTATTACAATCAAGCTCTGGGATGGTCCTATTATCACAAACATCTGTACCAGGCTCTATTTTATATGAACTGGTAACATCATCAATGTTGATGTATCTACGAGGATTAAGTCCATCTGTCCAATAAACCTCTGTTGTACAATTTGTTATCTTATGTACAGACTTATGAATTGGATAGTTGATGTTGAAGTTGAGACAATTTCCACTAATGAATGTATGGTATATACAATCATTATTGCTCATGTAACCAATCTCAGAAGCTCCTGTATTAGGATTGGTTAGAAAGAATATGTGCTTAGCTTGCTCATTTATAAAATGAGTGCCTATCAAATGGTATTCTTCAGGAAAGTTTAAACATAGTTCATTACCTGGCTCATTCTGATAGTTTACAGAATTTGAGTCATAGTTTTCCACAGCTGCATTCAGGGCATAGGTGAGTTGTCCCTTCTGAACTTGGTTCAAGGTTTGATCCATGTTCAGCCCTGTTCTTGCAACATTATTCTCTTGAATAATATTTGATTGTCTTTGATCAGCCATTGTTAATTATTACGTCTCCAACCATATCTGGACACTCTGTTCGGTAACTCGTACATGTTGAACCTATTCAGGTCATTCTTGATTCTCCTTTGTTTTGTCCAAGCATCCTGCTTCTTAATCTCAATATCTGCCATGATGAATGCCTCATCTGCAAGATTTTTATAATAACCTAACTTCTGTTGTATTTGATTAAATGTCTCATCGTTTATTTGATTAGACAGAGTTTCAAACACTTTATATTTGATGAATGCTTCGATATACTCTCTGATACGGAAGTTGTCTGGAATCATTTGATTTCCACCTGCATCATATTCTGTAGAGTAGAATATCATGTGCACTATTCCACTTCTAAAGTTTGTTACAAACTTATTGTCTCTAATGTCAAATGAATCATAACCAGCAGATCCTGGAGTGAACTCACGTAGAGGAGGTGCCTGTTGATAGAATTCCCAGTTGTTGTTATATTCTACACTACAGTTTTGTCTTGCAGATATATTACCTGGTTTTAACAAATATGACTTTTGATAAGATCTGGCTATAGAGTTGTTTGTTTTATAAACAGCTTGTATCAACTCAGGCATACACTCAGGACATCCTGTTGTACATTCAAGATTTGTACAAGGCTGTCCTCCAGATATTACAGGACTCACTTGGATGGTTGTAACATCAGCAGCCTGAGAATAGAATGAATTGGCTGACTGATAAGGATATTGAGGAATCTCTGCACACATCCAAGCTTCTCTTACAGCATAAAAGTTATCTGGAAGTCTTGCTTCAAAATCATCAATGTACAAAGGTTGTTCACTAATTACATATGTGGTTCTTCCAAGCTTTCTCAAGCACTTATCCAAATATGTAGGAAACATCAAATCATCTACAGCACCTGTGTCAAAATAAGACTTAAGTTCTTCTTTGACTGTAGAGTAGACAACTTCTGGTGAAGTGAAATTATATTTATAATAGTATGACATAGTTTATTTTTTCCATTCTCTGTAAATGTGCTGATACTTTTCGTTAGTTTTTATATAATGAGACAGGAGTCTGGATGTGGTTCTTGATGGTTTGAAGTACCAAAGATCTGAATTCTTAAGTCTTACATTTTCTCTAAACCAAACCCATCCAAAGAAGTATCCCTCAGTGTGATAGTTGAAGTTGTAGATCACTTTACCTTTTTCTTTGGTCTTTTGCCAATCAATGGGAAGATTTACAAACTCATCATTGAGTCCTTTTCTTTTCCTTCTTTTCTTTTTGTTGATTGAGAATTCACCAAACCCAAAAGGAAGTTTTGCTTTCTCGCCTGTCTCTAATATGTAATTTTTGAAAGACTCATTGAATGAATAGATGATGTTTTTCCATTCATCAAATGATATTTTTATTGATGGGTTCTTTTTACAAAAACTAACGTAGTTATCTTTACTCGAACTTCTCCAATCTATCTTTACTCTCATTACTGGGTATTTGTTGAATTAGGTGCTTGCCCATCTACACCTTCTGAAGTTTGATCTGTTTTAAGTCTAAAATATGTAGTGAGGAGCTTTTGAGAAGTTAGTTCCAAAACTTGTTTTTCCAAATACCCAGGAAGAGCATAAGGTTTATCGAGAGGGTTTTTACACCATTCTGAATCAGTGTATTCTACACCACCGCATCCACACTCAGGAAACATAATCTCATTAGGGACATCTTGTTCAAACAACGCTGCAATTCTAATAGCTTGAATAAGTGGATTGCTGATGTACAAATAACCATTCATAATCCAGAAATAACTTTCTCTCTTTATGATGGGAAGTTTTATGAGATTTACATATCTGTTTATTGTAATCTCTTTAAACTTAGTTCCTCTTCCACTTAGGGCATTTATAGAATAAACACCTTGAATGATATATTGATAGTTACCTTCAGCTATGCGTGGGAGTTTGTATTTGGTTCTTGCAACTGTGCAAGGATCAACAAAATCACAACATTCGGAAATAGGAACTTCCACCATTTCCAAACAAGGAATGGTTGTAAACAAAGTGTCAGTAGCCCAAAGCTTTCTGAGATTTGTTTCTCTCTTGATTAACAAGAGTGCATTATTTTTGATCTCAGAAGCCACAGCTCTGTCAGTGATAAGGTTGTCTGTAGACAACAGCTTATGCATAGAACGTACGTCTGAAACTAATTTTCTTAATGTTGACATTATAAATACTGTTTGAATATATTTGTCATTCCTTGTTCAAAATCTATAAGGAATCCTGTAACTTCAGCTCTTGCGCTTGTATAACCATTCTTTTCATCCCAAGAACTCTTAGCATTGGAGAAGGCAGGTATTTGATAAAACTTAATTCCACCAAAGTCAATGCTTATCTCGTGATGTTTATCTCCAGTGAATATATAGAAGTTCTGATGATTTGACCACTCTTGTTTATATTCTATAGGGAATATACCAGCAAGTTTTGCTGGCTTCATGGCATCACCATGATTAAACATTATTGCGGTTTCCCCATAACTTAGATACTTTCTATATTTAGGAGAACAATCAAATGTCACTCTTAAATTACTCTTGAAGTATGCATTTAACCAATTGATCATATGCCATCCCACAAACTCATCATGATTTCCAGCTACATAGATAACTTGAACATCATCTACATTCTCAAGAAGCATTGTAATCATTTCTATCTCATGATTACAAATTCTCTCAAAAGAATCATGATAGGTGAGAATGTTCTGCTGTGGAGTTCCTTTAGTTGTAGTTCCAGTGAATTCACTGTTGAATTCATCAGAACCTATAACATAAATCACACTGTCAATGTAATTTGACAAGCTAGCTTGGTTCACAATGGTCTCCACTTTATTTAGAATATTAGAGAACCTTTTGTTTATATCATTGTCACCATCTACATCAAATTTATTTAGATGGGAGTCTTGTTTGTTGATAATCAGACAACCTGATGACTTATCAGGGTTTTGTTTAGGAAGTGCAACTTCTGAACATTTAGGCTGATACTCTTTGAGAAACTCGACAAATGAGTCTTGGAACAATTGTTCACTGGTTTTCTTAGCCATCCAGGCTTTAACTTGCCAATGAGGGGTTTTAGAATTTCCCCAGTAGTTCTGGACATATTTAGTTATTTCCCACTTAGATGTGTCAATCTTACTCTTCTCTATCAGTTCTTCCAAAGATTTAATCTCATCTGGAGTGTTGAAAACCACCTCACCAATTCCTTTAGATACATCCTCTTGGTATCTAATAATTGCATCTTCTAATTCAGTCATGTAACTAGAAGCCTCAGCATCATCACTTATACTACTTGTACTATTTCTTAGTTCCTTTAACAGTTCATCCACTTCAGCTTCCGTAACCCCTAACTTATCAGCATAAAACTTCTTGCTCTTTTTCCAATTCAGCATGTTTTGAAGCTGATCTAAAAGATGTTGGTTGCCGACCATAACTCGATAATTTGGTTAAAATTACAGTAAAGGTATAAATGTTTTTGAAATTCTCCAAATTTATTTAACTGAACAAGTTATCTATTATAATCAAATTGATTAGAAATAAAAACCCCCACCCTAGAAAGGGCAGGGGAAACACCCTGTAAAACCAACAAAACAGGGTTTTTAATATGTCAGAAAGATTTAAGGTATTACGGAGCATATACCACTGCAGGTATTGGAACCCCATGCTGGATTGTAATCAAAGTCATATGGACCTACGTAATAAGGAGGAGTAAAACTCGTTCCTAATTGACTAATTACTTTATAACCATATCCGTCTGGTACTAAATTTAATACGTAATTGTCTATTGTACTTAAACTTGATTGTGCTCTCATAATAAAACTACCTAAAACACTACAATCAATACAACTGTATCTATCTACACTATAGTAGTAATAATTAGGAACTGTTGTAGTTGTAGTAGTGGTGGGTGGAGCAATAGTTGTAGTTGTAGTTGTTGTGCTGCTAGTTGTTGTAGTTGTACTACTACTTGTAGTTGTTGTACTAGTAGTTTCTACACAGGCATTTACAAGATTACAAAAACTTACATTTAGGGAAGGGTTGGTTAATATAGTTTGAAGAATGGTTTGAACCAGAGACACTGGATCCAACTCCTGATCTATCTTCTCAAGAACCACATTTAAATTATCTCCTGTAGTTACACCTGTATTTGGTAAAGTTGGACCATTATAGCAAATGAGATTAGAATTTATTGGATATCCAGCAAACCAACCATTGTTGCACTTCTTTGGATAGACAGAGTTGACAACAACAGGATTACAAGGAGAACCTGGTACACAAGCCATTTATTGTAGATTTAATAGATTAGGGAATGTACATGATATAGTAACAAGCAAGTGTAGGCTGAATGTTAGAGTGACCAAGTCCACCTCCTGCAGAAGCAATAGTTATTCCTGTAGTAGATGAATTAGTAGTCAAAGTTGCTTGAACACCATCCCTACTAGATTCACCACCACCTCCTGGTTGAATTGCTCCCTCGTACGTGTGCGTGTGACCAGGATCTGTAAGAGTGTGTGTATGTGAAGGAATCTGTGTAATATCAAGAACTACACTGTTAGCTCCATATGCTGTATCTCCAAGTGCATAGTTAGGATTACCAGGAGTGGCAGGATTAACAGCAGCTGCTAGAGCACCTCCAGGAACAAGTTGTATAGCTCCAACAGGAACCCTACCACGCTTGTCTGGTGTACCATTCTGACCATTACACAAATAGATTTTTTCCCAATCTCCAAGACCTGCACCTGTAGCATCAAAACTAGAAAGAGAACCATAATATTCCACTACAGTGTAGGGAACCATTTTGTTGTAGTATTTAGTTGATGTAGCAGTGCTGTCAAGATAGGCTTGAATCAATGTGTCTAGGTCAGCAAGCTTTACATAGTTAACATCAACATCAAGAGCAAGTGCTGCCAACGCTACATCCAAAGCACATAGCTTTGTAATAACTGCTTGGAGAATAGCATGGGTTCCAGATGTAGAAGTTACACCAGTTAGACATCCTATTGAATATGCACTTTCGATAACATCAACTCTTGCGTCAAGAACTGTAACTTGAGTTTGCAAATCACAGGCAGCTTTAATTAGAGCAGTCAGATAGGCATTTAGTGTAAGTTCTCCACAATCAGGAAGATATTTACTTACCACTTCACATATGATCGTTTGATCGATGATAGGTTTAACACCTTCACCGTTAATCGTTGATGTGAGAAATTCTATCAAAGTGGCTTCAATATAAGACAGAGAGTCACCATTCTGAATACCCAGAAGTGGAACATCGATGCCTGTATATCTAACACATCTATCTGAAACAATTTCAGCACACCCGTTATAGCAATTTGAACAAGCCATTTTAGGTTATTATTTTTTAATTAAAAGTTTAACTTTACTAGCTATCTGCTCCACAGAAAAGTTTGATGCATAATTCGAATTACAAAACTTGAACGTTAATATTCTTTTGTAATTCAATAGGTCACCTATTACAATTCCAGGCACAGGATAGTTGAGTTGGAAAACAATGTTGTTATATTCATTGTTTGCCAATTCTGTCAACTTACAATCTATCTCTCCTAAGAGAAACGTTATAGTTGAACAATCAACGCAATTTGTAAGCCTTGGTGATAACATTTTTTATTCTTTGAGTTACTTGAGTCAATGCATGATTACAAGCTGAACATAGACCATTGATTAGTTGACAACCACAGCCAAATTTCATTCCGCAGTTTCTACAATTTGCCATATTAATAAAAATTATTTACGTAATTGTTTCCGTAACAATTACAGTTGTTCTTAATAAAGTTGGTTAACATCTTGTTTGCTTGATTGTACAACTTGTTTGATGTAGCCACAGCACAGTTATTAGCAGCAGCAATAGATCCCTGAATAAAATAGTATATACTATTCAGGTCAACTTTTGCTTGTGTTTTTATAGCCATGTCACATTCCATCATATCAAGCTTCATGAATGCATCATCAAATTTTTCTTGGAGATGATCAACACGAATGATTGTCTTTTGTACAAAGTTTAGATATGCAGGAGCTACGGAATATTTTATGTAATATATTCCATCAGGAAGAGGAAGCAAAGGATCCCCAACAGCTGTTAATCCCAATGAAGCAGAATTATAGATATTGAAGTCATTAATGTTAAACGGAAGACTTACAAGACCAAACCCAGGAACTTCAATTTCTATTGTAGGAGCTGATACAGGAGGGGACGCTGGATAAGTGGACGCATCAGCAATACCTAATGTTTGTATATTGTATGTAGGGATTACTAATATGTCTAATTTAAGATCCGCCATGTTTTTTAAATAAATAAGCCAGAGGATTTGAGATTGAATCCTCTCACCCTCTGGCTTAGGTTATATGATATTGTTTCTTACTACCCTATTAAGGAATCAAAGTGCTAGTAGTAGAAGTTGTAGGCCATACAGTGGTGGTAGTAGATGTAGTGCTTACACAAGCATTATCATCAGCTACAACACCAAGACCAGCCTCAAGAACCGCCTGAATAGCAGCAGTGAGTGATTGAGGAACAGCAATGATTACCATTGAATCTTCCTTAATATAGTCACCCCAAGAATAGGCAGACTTGTCATACTCATTGAACTTGATGTAGAAGGTATCATAAGTGGTACCATCAGTTACCCAAGATTCAAAGTTTTCGTTATAACCAGCCATCCTATAGAGATGCTTCAGGTAACCAGCTTGATAGCTGTAGTAGTTTTTCTCCAATTGCTTAACCTCATCAGAAGTACCTGAAGGGTAAGAAGCACGTTGAACAACTTCAGCATTAGCTACAATGTTACAAGCATCTGCTACAATAAAGTCAGCAGTGGTTGCAGGACCGCTGTACACGAATGTACGGAACCACATCCTGTCATACTCCCAAGGGAATGCAGCAACATCACAAGGCTGACCATACTTGGTAAGAGGCTTACCAGAAATACGGAGGATAGCATTCTGATCGTTACCAATCCTTTGGAATTGATAGAAATCATTGAAGTTGATGTTGTCTGGGTTGTTACCAGGAGCTTGCAAAGTCAATTGATAGATGAACTGATCAATCAATGCAGGAACATCAACGTTGGTGCAAGGATCACCACCACAGTCACAACAAGGAGCTTGTACAGTTACTGAGCGAGTGAAACCATTGAAATACAAAGTATCCAGATAAGAAGAGTGGGCACGGAGTGTAAGGGTAACAATGTCACCACACTTTACGTTCCAACCATCAACATCGGTAACTTGAGTAGCAGGTGTTGGACAACCAGACACTTTATACCACTCGGTTACATTGGATTTACAAGTTCCTTCAACGCAACCTGCAATCTTGTCAGAGCGTTTTGAACCTTGAAGATAAGTGTTTGTTCTACCTTGAGCGAGATAAAAGTATGGTTTAGCAGCGATGTTAGCAGCAGTTGCCACACTATAATCACTTCTAAAGATACCAAACTGTCCTGCGGACAGAGCTTGCGTAGAACCAGAGCTAGGTAGAGAGTTTCCTACTGGAACTACGAAGAGCGTAGTTAATGAGAAATCAGCCATTTTGTGCTTATTTTAATTATTAAAAAACTTATTCATTTGTCTGTATCCTGTATATACTATTCTGGACAGCAGACTGATTTTCGGTGTACATTGCAAGATTTTGAACTGTCAGATCTAGAAGTTCATCTTCTAGGTAAAGTTCTAGTTCACAATCCTGATCGAATGATGGTTCACCATCAAGCATTATGTACCCCTCTTTATTGATGTACTGAGGATACCTCATGTACGATATGTTAACAGTTTTAGGGGTGAAGGTACCATCTGTGAAAATACTTATTTCATCAGATGATATGAAATTGAATGTTTCCTGGTATTCAAAAGAGGGCTTATAGTGATCATTATTTAAAATGAACTGTAAGTCGCCATGTTTGGCTAAATCTCTATTGATCCATATCTTTCTATCCTTACACCTACCTTTGTCAGCTATTACATAGCTGTCAATGTAAAACATATACTTAGGATCCAACGTGTGGAGGTTTGCTTTCCACTGATGCAATTCTTCATTAAGAATAGTGAGTGTAAGCGGTTGATGATTGTACGTTACAACCAGACTTTGGAGATCTTCATACCTTTTCTTAAAGGCATCCAATCCTAGTCCAGAAACTGTAGATGCACCATCAACTTTTTGTTTTATTAGTTTGATTTGAGCTTCATTCAAAGCTAAAATCTTATCTTCTAATGCTATCTGTTGATGTTCGTTAGTTGATAGTTTATTTAGTTTCTGATCTATTTTATACAATAAACTATCTACAGGTATCATACAGAAGCTAGTTTTTTACTTTTAAGTTTTTGTTCGAGGGTAAGCAGTTCATCCTGATTGTCATCATCAGCAAGGAACTTTACTAAATCTTCTTCATCCTTTGCCACTTCAAACTCACCTTCGTAAATTTTTCCATTAGGCTTAAGCCTATATACAGAATGTGTCAGAGCTTGCTTTACCAAATCTTTAATATGGAGTAAGTTTTCTTTCATGTCAGCAAACCTGTTGAAAATCTCAACTGGATTCAATCCTTGATATTTACCATTCTTGAATTCTGTTTGCTTAAGAATGTTGTCAACTTGGTTGTATACAGAGTCTTCTCTAGAATCATCTGTTACAGGGAGACCTAGCAACCTTGCTATTTTTCTCTTCTTCTCAGGAGTCATTGAATCAAACTTCACAATAGCCTTATTGATAAGCTGTTTCTTTTTGAACACTACAGCATTTTCAATATCTTCATCAGCTACATAGAACTGAGTGTCAGCAGGGAATTCACCACGCTCCCAAGCTTGATAGCTAGAAGCAATTGTTGGATGAACCCTAAGCCATGCAAATGCAAGTTCTTGAAGAGGAACAGAGATGTCAAAATAGTTATCTCCATCTATCAATTTTACAGGTTGCACATGCATTGTATCATCTGTAGATGTAGAAAGTCCATAGTTCCAAAATTTAGAACGTGGTCCAAGATCAATTCCTCCAAGAGCATCTTGAAGTTTTTCACGAAGTTCTGTAACTCGTTCAATCTCAATCTCTCTTTCTGTAGGATCTGAAATTCTACGGATGTAGGATGCATTAGGATCAAGACCTGTTCTATACTGACCATCAAGTTCCTTGTATGGATACTTAAATACGCCTGTACCAGGTATTCTTGTAAGTCCTCTTTGTGCTAGACCACTTTGCATTGTCTGCAACTGTGTGCTATTGTAATCCCTTTTGATTGTGGAAATTTTCCCTGTCTTACCCATTTTATGTAGTTTTTGTTTGGTTTATAAAAGTTGACTTTTCTATTTACACTTACCCATATGTAGTTTAAGTTGCAGAGTGCTTCCACTGAAGGAGTAGCGATTGGGAGACACCCCAATCCAACACTCTGTAGTTTGAGAAGAGCTCCCCCACATAGGAGTGTGGGGGGCATTCTCTTCTCGGTATAGGAGTCTAAGGATACTATCCTTAGAGTGGATCCTTAGAATTGTGGGATCTCTTCAATCAAAACTGTACGAGACAAGTCTTCAATGAATACATCACAACGGTCTTTCATCCAGATCTCATAACCAGGGAACTTGTTAGCTGAGCTCATACCCTGAGACTTAGCAAAACCAAGGTGGTGACGAGTTCCGTCAATATAACCCCAAGTCATAGAAGGAGCACCTTTCATCCTTACTTCACGGATGTTGTTCACCATTGAACCATCGCTCATTGGAGATACGTCAAACACCATAAATACAGGAGTAGATTTCTTGTTCTGACCAAATTCAAGGTTAGATTGTGGAAGATCCAATTCTTTCAAGTGAATCAGTTCAACACGACCAGTCTCACGAGTAACCATTGCATCGAATGCAAAGTTGTAAGTGATGTGTTGTCCTTCTCCTTGCATATAACGATTACCGCTATCTGCCATGAAAGTCAAGCCAGAATTCAAAGCATCTGTCTTAAGAGCTTGCTGGAATACGTCAAAACCAGCTTCGTTAGTGTACATTTTAACACGACGGTCTTTTACATCAACCCTACGATAGAACAGATCTCCGAAAACTGAACGGATAAGGTTAGCAGAAAATTCACCACGGTTATATTGAACCAAGTTACCATTGTTACGCATCCTGTGGTAAACACCAGCAGAGGTACGCTTCAATTCTTGCTTAGAACCATTTGTTTTAACAGTACCAGGCTTGCTCCAAATCATACGCTTAACTTTCAACTCAAGCATAGATTTACGCATCCAGAACTCAATGAATGGTTCCCATTTAACATCATTCCTAGTCAAAGGAAGTTGGTTCCTACGCTGTGGAGCGTAAACCAGGATGTCCAAAGGTTTGCCAGAAGCATCACGCATCATTTTGTCATCAGCCCACTCAGTGATTTTGTGCTCAAAACCATATGCAGAACCAAGAGATTCGAACATAGTGATTTGCTCACCCAAACGAGGAAGACCCAGAAGATCTTGATCGAACTCACCGATAGCAGCATCAACAAGCTCAAGTTCAATTCCGTATTGCAGGAAAGTTGGGCTTACGAAGTCTACAGTTGGGTTATCACTAACGAGAGTGAAAGAATAAAGGTAGCCCATGTTCCAAGGAACTGGATCCTTAATAACGTAGAAACGAGGACCATACTGACGAGAGCCTACAGAAACGATAGCGTTCTTAGAGAACTCATTTGTGTCAAGTACCAATTGGAACTCTTGACCATCGATACCAGGCTTAAGCAATTCTGCTGTAGAAGTTGGGATGTCGATGATCTTAGGGAACTTGTAAGGAACTGCAACTTGCCACTTCCATGCATCGCTATTATTGTCGATGTAATAAGGAGTAGACTTGTTGATCATGTCCAAAAAGTCGTTGCTGTACAGAGAGCTCTGTGTGTAGAGGCTGATGATTTTCTTGTCGTAATCAGCAGGCTCAGTTGAGTGGAAGCTCTCCAGGTGGTTAGCATCAGTGAGCTTACCTACGGCACGTTTGTCCATAGAAGCAACACGAGCATACGTGAAACCAGTTAACCCTGGGATTGTTTGAATTGCCATTTTGTGTTATCTTTTTAAGTTAATATAGAAAAAAAAGTTAAATAAACCACGAGTTTGGCTTACTAGGTTTACTTGATTTCACTGAAGCTTTTGTTGCTTGTCTAGCAACTTCACCAAACAATTCATTTGACTTTTTGGTGATACCAGTCTTTTGAATCGTAGAAAGTGTAGGATCTTTTTCAATGATCTTTAGAAGAAGGGCAACCTTCACTTTCATTTCATGATTCTCTGGACGCTTCAGGTCTAGGATGGTACGATCAAAATCTGTGAGCTTTTCACCAGAGCTTGTTTTGTACTTATCAACTAGAAGGAAATCTTGTAGTTCACCAGCAAGTTTGGGATTGATGGGAATCCCGTCAAATTCTTTTGCTTTGAGTTTCTCTTGCAAAACAGTTTGAACGTTATTTATATATTGCTGTTTATAAGCCGCTTGTTGTTGTAATTGTGCTTCTTGTTCCTGTTCCATTTTAGCCAGCTTAGCTGACTCCTTTTTTACTAGCACCTTGTGGTGTTTTGTTGCAACAGTTTCAAGATCACCGTAGTTTTTCAGACGCTCCACCTCTGTAGTGATGTCTTCAGGATCAAAACCTTGATCTTCAAGAGCTTGTTTTATAACTGCCACTTGATTGCTTTCTTGTGACAGATCCATTTCTGAAAAACTCTGTATTTGATTATATGTGCCGAAATATTCTTTGGGATTAACTCCCTTTACAAAGATGGCATCAAAGGCTTGTTGGTAATCTTCACCAAACTGTCCAATGAAATTGTTAACCACCTCAATTGCACCTTTTTTCTTTTCTGAGTTAAACCTCTCAAGGAATTCTTCAGCTGTAGAGATTGTTACATCTTCTTCATCTTCATCCTTGGAGAATACGCCCAGTTTGAAAAGGTCTCTAGATAGAGCTGTGAATTGGGAAACCTCTTCTTCAGCTTCTTCATCAGCATCTTTAGCTTCTTCAGGAGCAGCTTCTTTTTTAACAGGAGCAGAAGGTGTTTCTTCTTCTTCCTCTTCTGTATCTTCTCCGTACAGAAAACTTTGAATATCAACAGTTTCCTCTTTCTTTTCTTCTTCTGTAGGTGCAGCAGCAGCTTTTGCTGGAGCTTTCTTTTCAGGAGCAGGAGCTGGTTCGTTGATATCTTTGATATCATCAGGGTTTCCTGTAGCGGTTTCTGGTCCCATCAAATCATTTAATAGATCTGTGTTGCCCATTCCCATTTCCATGGTATCCTGAATACTGAAGTTCCCAAATTGGGGATTATCTAGATTTTCGGCCATATGTAGTTCTATTTAATTGGTTTTCAATGTAAAAGTATAGTAGTTTAATTTATTAGCAAAGAGAACGAACACTATATACCCCAATTTTGAAGATAATATAGCATTAATATTTTTTACTCTAATCAAGTTTGTTTATGATAGAGTCATTTATTATCCTAAAACTTCTGATTGGAGCAATATCTGTAAGTGTAACTTGTTGTATATCAACGCCCCACTTCTTTGCTTCAACCCTCACTTTTTTAGTAAGAATGTTGTCCATGTCTGGAGCTAAGCATTCTTCTAAGGATGTAGTGATTATGATGTTTTTAATAATAGACTGGGTGACATCAGACAAAGCATCCTGTGCATCATAAACTTCCAAAAGGAATATCTTAACGTCTGATATCTTATATTTAATAACTCCCTTCACCACAATGTTCTGTTTATCCTGTGTGTACAAGGACTGTGGAGCAAGGCTGAGGGTAGTTACTACCACATGCTGTGATATAACATCATCAAATATTGGAAGTTTCACGTGGAACCCTGGACCTAGCACCTTCTTAAACTTACCATTTCTAAGAAGAACTGCTTCTTCATAGCTTGGTATAATGATTGCTGGTGACACATAGTGCCACCAGTCTAGTAATAAGTCTATGAGCCTATCAAACATTATTTAGATTTTTTAGCTCGTCCCTTAGCATTTTCTTTAGCAATGGCTAAATCATTAGCTTGGTTCTCTCTTGCAATCTGCAGCTTTTCTCTTTCAAGCTGAAGCTTTTCAGCAGCAAGCCTGTTCTTATTTTGGATGTCAGACATCTTAAGTTGATAGTCTTTTGCAGCTTTGGCTTCCTCACTTGCAAACCTACTCATCTCAAGAACATCTGGAACTGCATTCTGGTTAATGTCTTCACTCTCCACTTTACCAAATCCCGTAGCTTGGATGATGGCAATTTCTTTCTTATTAATCCTATCGAGTTCTTTTTGATAGTCGTCATGTGCAAGCTTCTGCTCATTCTGAAGTTGAGCTTGTTCCAATTGGGCTTGAGCAATTTGTTGCTGCTGCTCCATTTGTTGCTGCTGTTGCTGCATTTGTTGATCCTGAAGCTGTTCCTGCCTCTCTTTCAATGTCTTAAACACTTTCTTCATTCCTCTTATAGAGTTGGTAGAATAGAGCTCAATTACATCATGGAGTGACCCTCCATTCTGTAGAACAGCTTGAGACAAGCCTCTGATTTCCCTAAACATCTCTCTATCCTCAGGACGATTTGTAGCAAACACCTTGAGGTCACGGAATCTGAGATCTGTACCATTCACTGAAACAAATGCAGACTCTCCTTCAGATGTAATATATGATAGTGTAGACTGAGGCTTTTTACTTTCTACATACAAAGAAGCATCAATCACTGCTTGGTACAATTGTCCAAGTACATACTCATGAGCTACAAAAAGAGGCTCTGTTTGAGAATAGCTCTGTTGAATTGCAGCATTTGTACCTGTAGCAGATTCACTAGCTGATACTGATCCCATTCTTTGCTTAGACATACCTACAAGTTCCCAACACTCATTCTTCAATTGCATAGCAAGTTGATAACGAGATTGTATTTCCTGCGTACGTGTGAGGTCAATATCTCTAAATTGATTGAAGCTGGATGGACTCTTGAGGTTCTCAGGGGAGTCATCGATGAACACAACACCTCTGTTCCTAGCTTCCATTTCCCAGATATCAAGAGCATCTTGTGCATCTCCATCTTTAGGAACTGGTACGTGCCTGATAGATGTCAAATAAACCTTACCCACTTCTTTCTCAAGGAGTTTGTAAAGCTGGTTCATACATACATTGTACAACACCTGGAAAGGCTTCATTAGATCAACCAGACTCTTAGCCTCAGTATTTTTCACCTCATAGTTAATACCTATGATTGGGCAATAGTTCAAAAGATTGAATGGTTTGATATGGTAGATGTCTGGTCCAATCTTTGTACCCTGATACCACTGATTAATCCATCCCCATTCCAAAGATTGTTCTGTAGGAATAGTTCCTGATTTGTAGTTCTCATCAACAAGAGTGGATTGTTCATTACCCAACTCATCTATGTAAATCAGCTTTCCAATTTTTCTTTTACTAAGCCAATATGTCCTAACCACCACATACTTGTAACCAAAAGAGGACACATTAGATGTAAGTCCTAAGAAATCTTTGAGACCATCGTTATTCTCCTTCATTTCACTCTCGATAATCATACGGGTTTGAAGGACCAGTGGATCAAATGTATCATAAGTAACTGAGTCAATACCAGGACTGACATTCGGATTACCTAGATTAGATTCACGGACATTAATCAGTCCATAGTCTTGGAGAGAACTTCTTAGATGGTCAATTTCATCTTTGGTCAGGTCAGGAATACTCTCAATGATTTCTGAAAGTTCCATGACCTGCACTGTGCCAGCAGCATAAGCACCTTGTGCTCTACCTGTAGGATCAGATATATATTTTCTATCTGGTGTTGTTAAGAACCAGGTGTTCTTTGGATTAGCCACTTCAATATTATATCCCACCTTTGAGTTATCCTCGTAGATGTGATAGTATTCACGAGCAGAAATAAGCATATCTCTAAATGCATCTTCTGATTTCTCTTTCAGATTGAAGTCTGCTTTCTGACAGGTGAGAACATGGTTTGCCCACTTTTCAGCTACAGAAGTGTAACTGTCTAGCTCATCCTTCACCTCATCAAAAGTCATTTGTTGAATCTGTTCATCATCAACTTCTTCTCCAGACATGGCAACCTTCTCCATAATCTTCTGTCTTGCCTGGTTCATTACATAGTCTTGGAGAATCTGCGTTTTGAACTCAAGTTCTTCAGATTGACTATCGTCATCAAATGCTTTAATCCTGAATGCATCAGGACGTTTTGATATTTCACCAACAAGTTCATTGATTGGTGTAGTGATGATTGAATAATGTTTTACATAAGCAGGAAGATTCAAATCAGCCGTAAGCATATCTGTAAAACTTTTCACTTGTGGCTCCTGATAGAAGTCTTCCATTCTAAGGATGCCCTTTACAAGATCGTAGTTTTTAACAAACGTATCCCTATTTTTTACATACTCAGCATAAGCTTTGTTTGCAAAATAATCCATTGTGTTCTTAATCCAACTCTCGTCTCTCTTCTCTTTTTCAGTTTTGAACTGATCGGGAAATATGTTCAGATAGGCATACCTAATCGTAGCATCTTTCGTATATCTTATAATTGCCATTATGTAAAGAGTTTATTTCTTTTTTGTGTATTAAATAGTCCCCTTGATTCAGAGAACAGTGTATTTTTCGACTTGTTAGCAAACATTGCTCTCACCCTATCATCTCCTGAACCACCAACTCTGCCCATTATAGGATCCATTTTATATGCCTGAGCAATAGCTAGTTCTGCTGCTACAATACGGTCAAAGTTACCCTGATCATTATATTGTATCACCTCTTCCAAAAGAACAGGATCAAATATCTTACTCACTCCCAGTATTTGTTTAGTTATGTTACCAGCATCATCTTTTTCTGTCAACACAGTTTCTTCCAAATACTTCTTCAAACAGTTGTGAAGATAGTCAATTATCTTTTGAGAACTTCTATGGATGCCATACTCACGTTTCACCGTAGTGTTTGGCACAATTTCCATCAACCACTGAGGTTGTTTCTCTAGATAGTGAGCATCTCCCTTTGCTTTCATATACTCAATAAATGATATATCATCATTCTCACAGAGCGTTCTAGCATTGTAATATTTAATAAGAAGTCTAGCCTGTTCTTCCCACGTTTCCTTCTTATCAGGTCTAGCCACATACGAAGCTACGAACATATCCTGATATTTCTCACCTGTAATATCATGCATACGTTTATAAACATAAACTGCTCCTAAAGAAGAGCTATATGCTGATTGCCCCTGCCTATATGGATCCACTCCTGCTACATACAACCCATAAGGGGGATTTGCTACAGGAAATTCATATATCACTACGGGAGCATCCTTCAAGTCACTATTCTTCAGAGGGAAATTACTGATTGCTTGCTTATCTGTAAAACTGTGTCCAATCTTATCCTCGTCATTGAATAAAATAACAGGAGTGCCCGTACGCTCAGCCTGAAGAAGCCTAGTCTTTTGCCTCTTGGCAGCTTCAATATCAAATATATTAGTATCCTCGTTAAGGAATATATCATCTACTTCCAATGGATAGTACATCTTTTCTTTAAGATATGCTATCCTGTCTCCAGCTTTCTTTAGTCTATCTAAGTTGTTGGTTGTTATTTCTTTTGCTTTCTCCTCATTACTAACCAACATAGATATCTTGTGTAAATCGCTATCAGCTGGTTGTTCAAGAAACGCACCAAGGGTTGAAGGCTCTTTGGCTTCCATTCTATATTTATAAGAAATGAACAACCCGTGCACTCTCTTGTCATCTTTTTCATTATTATAAGTGAGGAAATTAAAATTATCTACGTCGAACATAAGACTCTTGGCATCCATGAATTTCTTCATATCACCACCAGTACCTGTAAGAATGGGAGAACAACCCCATCCAAATGGTGTGGTGAAACCAGGCACAGCTGCCTGAAAGCCTCGTAGAAAATTTCCTTTACCAATCTCATCTATAATTAGTTTACGTGGTTTTGTACCAGCGATTGCTTCTTCATTATTACCTTCATCCAAGTTACGGACGAGGATCTGGGAGAATGGAATTCTTTCTCCTGATTTAGTTTTGATTCCCAACGTCACTTGATTCTTCCAATTGTCCTCAATTCTCTGCCATCTCCAAGCTTCTGGAAGGAAGTTTAGTCCCTTGTCAATCTTGTCTGTAATTAGTTTAATATCTGGGGCATTCAAACCAGAAATGATGTTCTGTGAATTCTCATCAAATGTAGCTCCCCATGCAATGTACGAACTCTCAATAACCGACTTAGCCAAACGCCTTATCCCTAGAATAACAAGTCCTTTCTTTTCATTTTGCGCTCTATCTATCTCATTTGTTATAATCCACTCATTATCACGTAGATAGGGATTAGCATATTTCTGAGAGATGCGTCCACGTTCATCTATAATATCCACTTCTGTATTCCAGAAGTTTAGGTGCCAATAAAGAAAGGGATTTATATAAACCCCATTCATCATAGCTCCATTTAAACATAAGTCCTTGTGGAAATTAAAAAACTCTCTATGTTCAGAGCTTTCCTTGTCTGGAATTCGTGGCTGATTGATGAACCAATCTTTATAATCTATTGACTGTATGCTATGTACCATTATCCTCTACTTTTGAGGAAGTCTTCTGCCATTGTTGATAGTTCTCCCTTTCCTCTCACTTCCACCTTAGCCTCTTCTATCTTACGCAGTTTATCCACCACCTCAAGAAGAGCTAAATAGTTTTTCATTGTCTCCTGTATAAACTTACCCTGAGCTTCTATGGATGCTATCACCATAGGGAGCATTCCTCCTTTGGCTGTCGGTTTCCACTCAATCCTGTCTTTTAGTTCATGCAGAGGGTTAGCATCTACATAAGCTTTCCAGCTTTGTAATTGCTGTTCAGCCCAATCAAGCTCAGCATTTATATATGTAGTTTTCTTAATAGTCGCCATTATCTTCTTCTTTAAATAGACTATCCAAATCCATCCCTTCTTTAATTATTCTGTCAATCTCTTCTGCATCAGTTCTAGGGATGATGTCCATGTCAAGCTGACTTATATACTTACTTAACGCAAACACTAGTTCCCTATCTGTCACTCCCCAAACATCCCCATATCCATCCAGTGCTGTAGCCAGATGTCTACCCATATTATATTCTGGGTAGAGCTTATGTAGATCTTGGAGAGCATGTATAGCCTGGTTATAATAATTTGGCTTCTTGCTCATAACTTCTATTTTATTAAAATCCCTGCTTTCTTTGCTGCAAGCTCAGACAAGCTTGGTGCAACAATATCATTCAGGAGCTTTTCAATCTGCTCATTAGCAGCTTTCTTAACTTCTTCTGAAACTCCTGGTGTAGCCACCAAAGCTCCAAGTTTCTCAATAACAATCCATGCTTCTACTACAGGGTTCATATTAGTTGGTTTAAGTCGTCGTCCGACAGGTTTAGTTTATCCCCATCAACTTCAGGGATGTTGTCAAAATTATCTTTATACTCATCATCCATATATTCCTTAGAGAAGGAAATTCCTACGGAGTCTTGTTCATCGTCCATTGTTCCAATGATGTCCACATAGTTCACGCCCTTATCATACAAACCCACAAGAATTTCTATGAATGTGTTCAAATGAACCTTCTTAATCTTTACATGATTACCCATCACCTAATTCTTTGTGTATTACATCAAACTCTTCCTCACCAAGCACTGCCTCCCATTTATCAATCGGACACTTGCAAGACAAACATGCTGTTTTTGCAGAAAGCGTGCATCCACAATTTGTACAATGTAAATCTGGACGAACGCTTTCATATCTTCCTGTAGCCTTCCTATTGTCAGACTGGTAAGAACACTTAGCACAAACACTCAATCTCTCCTCACTAATGTTCTTAATCTGCTCCTTCAAATGAGACGGAGGAATCAACTTGTTTCTCCATCCTTCGTAAATCTGGGATATGTTCAACATCTATCTTTGGTTTTAATGTCTCTATACCTACTAACGTATTTGCCAGCTTTACAGATGCAGACGCTCTCTTTTGTTCTGAGAGAGCCTCATCATTCATTTGTCTTTCGAACAAATTAGCCTTACTCAACATCTTCGCCATCTTCCTTTGAGCTTTCTTGTGATTGAAATAAAACTTTCCAAACCCAGAAATCTCCACACTATAATTATTCACAAGAGCTTCATTGGCTCCCTGGAACTGATGGTTTACAATTGCCTCAATAGTCTTCTCACTTGTCATTGTCTTAACAGCTAAAATCCTAATGAGGTAGTCCTTAACGGACATTGACATAGGCTTATCCATGACTCACATTTACCTGTAAAACAATATTGTTCTCAAAGTTGAGCGTAATCATAGGATTGACCTTCACCTTACTCCCATCCTTAACCAACACACCAATCTTCTTCAGCTTACTAATCATATTATTAATCGTAGGAGCTGAACTCTTATACTTCTTACAGAACTCTTCCCTATTATTAGAATACGAAATATTACCCTTAACTGCTGTAAATGCTGTCAACTGAAGTTCTCTCTCTGTCAACTTAAGATCATTAATAGCAGAAATAATCGTGTAATATCTCTGAGCAACATCAAATGCATCTCCTTCAGCTTTCTTAAGCTTCTGAACAATTACACTTTTATTTACTGTTGGTTCCATATTTAGATGTCTAATACAAAGATAGGAGGAATTAAATCATTGACAAATAACCACTTACATTATTTAATACACTAAATGCTATATTATGTCTGAATTATCCACATCCTTCCAAAAAACAACCACCACATTAACAAAAAACAATCCCAAAACAACCTCATCCTCTACAGAGCCATCATCCAGTGTATATCTCTGAGAAAATATACCAAGCTTATAGAACGGATGTCTTAACGTATTAAGCTCTAATTCAATCGTAACTTCATTAGAACCAATAAATCCAGAAATCATAGCAACAGAAATCAAAAACAACACAATATATAAAATCATCATAATAAAACTATTTTAGTTCATAACCCACCCACCGCCCTCAAAGATATGTCCATTTACAATGTCCGCCAAAATTTTTTTTCAGAAACCCCTATCCCCCTATAGATAGAATGAGGGGACTAAAATTTTTAGTAGCCCCCACACTGTTATATCCATGGGAGAAGAGGGTACTTCCAATTGAGACCCCTCCACGTTTTGCGGAGGTTGGGGGTAGTCCCCATTCAATATAACTCCGTAATCGAAAAACTTAAAGTTATGGAAATTAAAGCAAGACAGGTACTCAAAATCAAGACAATCTCTACTGACAAGAAGTATGATGTTGTAGAAGGACATCCATTCTTTGGACAAACATTTAATGTTTACCAATATGATGGAATTGCATTTACTGTCAACAGTAATGATGATTTTGTCAAATGGCGTAACAGTGGCGAATTGTTCAGTGTTAATTTTGCTGAATCAACTCGTCAAAAAGAGGTTGATGGTCAAATGCTTGATGTACCAACTCTCCAATTGACAGGATGTACCAACATCAAGCAAGAAGTTAGTATGGCAAAAGCAGAGGCTACTCTTTCACGAATCTATCGTGATGCAGAGATTACCGCAGTTGATGCAGACTTCATGAGTGAGTTTGTAAACGATTAAGAATAATGGGGGTGAAATTCCCCCTTTTTTCATATATGAGGGTGGGATTGTTAGCCAATCGTCTGGGTGGGCTTTATAATCCGTTGATAATCAATGTTTAATTGTAAATGAAGAGAGTGGTGTAAAGACAAATCATGCCTGTTACATACATATGTAGACAGTTGAAACTAAGGATATTACAACAAAATATATAGCATTAATTAACCATTTAAAGCATAAAGCCATGACAGAAAAAGAATACAATGATCTTGTTGAGATTAAGATAGCACAGATATTTAAAGCTGTTAGAGACCATCATAATAATCCTAACAAAGCTGAAGAATATATCTATAATACAATAAAGAATATAGCTGAGGCTGGTAAACAGTTAGATAAGAGCCTGTAATATGGCTCTTTTGTCTAATGCGTCATAACCTGTTTCCCAAGGACAGGCAGATGTACATGCCCAAGAATAAGCATGTTTCAACGAATAGTCTATAAGGCACCGTGTATACCTCACCATAGCAGAGTAATTAACTGCTACATTGACAGAAATGTCGGGTTAGAAAGTTACGCTTATAACTATTGCATCTGAGTGCAGAGGGGAATTATTTAGTCACCAATTAAAATCAATTATATGCAGTATGTATTTCTCAAATCAGGCGTAATAATCAGGTTTAATCCTGAGAAATGTGAATTCTCATTCAACCAGAGAGGATATTTTGCAGGTGATGTGGGATTGATGCTACCTGGAGAAACAGGATATCACAATGTGGAGAGTTTCACTTTCCATATAGATGAAATTTCATGTCATTGGGTAAAATAGCTAGCACATATTAAGCTGAAATCTATTCACAGGCTTAATTTGTTAACAACCAGCCACTGTATAGTCATAGACTAGGTGTGGAGAATAGGGCTTCAACCTGCATAACGGTACAGAGAGGGTAATCAGTCCTCTCAATTTTTACTTGTCACCAATTTAAAACCATATATTATGTCACAATCATTTGAAACATTGTTGTTAGAGATTAGGGATTCTATTGAGCAATCAATGACACCATCACAGCTCACTTCCACCCTCATGATGGCTCTTAAGAGAGCTGAAGAGTTTGAGGAAGAATGGATTAATGAGCTGTATGAGAATAATGATGGCTTTCAATCATTTATTTATTGATTATGGAAACGTACATATCGTTTAGTAAGGTGTTTAATAGTAGGAATAGGTTAAATGGGTGGGCTAAGCTCATCCATTTAACTAAGAGCAGTGGTTCAGATTTGTCTGATGACAGTCTATTAGCCAAACCACTCATCATTAGTGCTCCTATTGTTAAAATACAGAATGCACCATGTGACAAACCATTTGTAGCTATTAGGAAATGGAGAATATGGCTCATGGGTAATTATTATAGAGAAATAAAATGTTATCATTAAACCATTTAAAATCAATTAGTTATGGAAAAGCTTGGACGTTTTAGTATATTGTTATTGTTATACGTTATATTGTTTATTTTTCTTTTCACGATTATACCATCTATTGCATGGATATTTGGTGGTTCTTTTAGAGATGTAGTACATTGTGCTCCTTATGTAGCATTTGCTATTGTGGGGTATAATTGTCTTTTGGGAGCTATATTCTCAAATTGCTTTGACACAAATTTTAAATCAAAAAGATAATACATACCCCTAAATGTACGCTCTGATGTTTCTACATCTGGAGCTTTTTATTATTCACCAATAACATAAACCAATGGAAGATTTAAACATATACAACATGAAGGTGAGAATTATCACCAAATGTTGGCTTGATAAGCGTAGATATCCAAGCATAGGAGATATTGCCAGTGTTACAGGCTTAAGAGATAGAACCATCCATAGAATAGCTATGGATAACAATCTACCAAAGCGTAATAAGGCAGATATTGATGCTTATTTATTAAATAGCCATTTAAAACTAAAAAGATGAGTTTATACTATTTCACCAGCGTACGCAGATATGTTGTAGAGAAGAAGATATTGAATATAGATACAAATGAGAGGGAAACTGTAGAATTTGAGAAGTTTAAGGTGACATATGTGGGTGTGCTGAGCCCATTTTGTCGTGATTACACTATTATGACTCACGATAGTATAAAAGAAGCCATATTCCACACAGAACATGAAATGGATAGAGTGAAAGATATACTTGAGAGGCATAATATTGATTACATCATAAACTCAGTGAATAAACCTCCGAAGGAACGCAAATCACATGATAATATAGCATTCGATGAAATTATCAAAATTACTCGTCAAATGGATAAAGTGTAGAAACTGTCGTAAATTGCACACCCAAATAGTGTGTAAGTATAAAAAGATGGTTACCACTTGTCCTTATTGTGGAACAATTCAAACAAAATCGTCATGACAGCACAATTAGTATTCAAAAGCTACAAACCATTGAAATTAGAGAAAGGAATGCTATTCCTTACACATAATGGATATGAAGGAAAAATACATCAATTAGACGTTATTCCTCGTGATGCAGAAGAATATGTACAAATCAATGGCTATCCTGTAGAGCCATATATTGTTGATGAGGGCAATCCAAATCTCAATAATGGTGAAATTCTGGCTACACCAGAGCAAATAGGATGGTTTGATGAGGGTGATTGGTGCGATGAGATATGTGACATTGAAATCAAACATTATAACACCATTCTACAGAAATACGATGGATGGATAGAACTTGACCTAGATGCATATGAAGGAAAAGTTATTATCTCCTATCCTGAGGATATTGATGATGAATGGGAAGATGATGATGATTATGATGAGGAGGATGAGGATGATGATGAACCAGATGATGATCAGATTTATAACAATTTCAACCACGAGGGTGGTATAAAATACTAAAACATGAAAAAACTATTGGAATCATTAGACAACTATGCAACAAGCAAAATTGATGCTATTGCAGATCGTATTATTATTAAGTTCAAGCTAGATGATAAGGATAAAGCTGCGGCTTATCCACAGAAACAGAGATTTAAAAGCACATATCCTCCAAATCAACCACCATTGGAGGAATGGTGTAAAGAGTTTAAAGTGTCTATGCTATACGATAGACGAACGGTATATATTGGTGGTTAATGGTGAACAAGAGAGCCCTGGCAAATGCTGGGGCTTTTCTTTATTAATTAGTGTATTATTATTTTAACATAGAAATCAATTTTTAAACAAAGAAAAACAGAAATTATGAAAAAGCAAATCACTGAAATTTACAAGAAAGCATTGAAAGAAATGAAATGGTTAAAAAAGGATGCAAGTAAAGCATTTTATTATCTTGCAGGCATCAATCGTCCAATTGCTCCAGGTCAGGTATCAAAATTGGCTGAATCACTCAATTCTATGGGTATTATTCGTCCTATAGTAGTTACAGAGATAGATTTTATCAATGGTAAGAAGTGTAAATTTATTGTAGATGGACAGCACTTGTTCAATGCAATGATAAGAAATGGTATGGAAATACCATATGTCACAGTTCCTATTAAAGATAAGAAAGAACTAGTTGAGACTATTGCACTCTTAAATGCATCATCTAAAAGCTGGTCACTTCTGGATTATATAACAGCATGGAGCTCTTTGAATGAAAATTATATTAAACTCAATCATTACTATCAAGTGTATGATATTGAGCTTTCTGTGCTTGCAAGCATCTTATGCAATGCTAGTGCATCTGGTGGCAATATTACCAAAAAGATAAAGGAGGGAACTTTTGAGATTATTGATGAGAAAGATAATGTCAAAGTTCTTGATTATGTCACTGATCTATTGAAAGTAGTTCCTAGAATGAACAGATTTGAGAATAAATATGCATGTAATGAGTTTTGTAAGTTTGTAAAATCAAATAAATCTTACAATCATGACAGATTTATTAGTTTGTTGAAGAAGAATAAAGACAAATTTATCCTTGCTACACAAGGAGAAGGAAAATTGTCAGATTTATTCAGAAAACTTTCTTAATCATGAGAGAGCTCCTAATCAATGCTATCATAGACTTATCGAGAGATGAGTATGAAACATTTGATGATGTTATAGAACTTGCAAAAATGTCTGAAAATCAATTAGTTGAAAGACTAATAGGCATTGCTTGCTTCTATAAAAATCAGTTGGATGATGTAGTCACCAATTAAACCCATATAGTATGACACTAGTTTATTCCTCAGCATTCAGCCCAAGAGATTACGCACTAGCTAGCAAGCTAATAGATGCCATATTCTCAGCAAAGAAAAAGAGTAGAATAGTAGTGGAGAGAAACAGATTCACCTATGTTCCAAGCAATGGTACAAGGAAGATGGTCATTAGACTAAAACGTTTCTCATGATTTTAAAAGGAAACATCACATTACCTGTGGTGTTTCCTATTTTTTTATTTAATTTTACATATTATAGTCAGGTGGCGAAATTGGTATACGCTCGCTTCAAGGTGCGGTTAGTCAACGAAATGTAAAGCTAACATACAGGTTCAAGTCCTGTCCTGACACTAAAATAAATATTTATGAAAGAAAAACAATGTACAGGCTGTAAAAAGACTAAAGCTGTGTCTGAATTTCATGTAAGACACGCAGGATCAACAGGTTATGCATCGAGGTGTAAAGAGTGTTATAAAGCTAAGAGCACTAACAAAAAGAAGGAAAAGGATTACATGAACCAATTTTCAATAATATAGAATGGAAATAATAATTATTGCTGTAGCTATAATAGTATTTTTTGTATATGAATACAGAAGAGCCCCGTTTTATGATGAAGAGAAAAAAATGTTCTATAAAAAGAAAAAGAAATGATTTCACCGTATGTTTACCCACTGATAAAGAGATATGCACTACCACACAAGAGTATTTATAGAAAAATGTACAATAAATTTACAAAGGAAGACCTTGTAAAGGTGATTATTGATGAGTTCAATGCTCCAGCAGACTTTCTTGATGTAAGAAGCAGGAAAAGGATACACTCAGAACCACGGAAAATATATTGTAAGATTTCTGTATATGAGATGGGTAAAACTAAGGTTGCTGTAGGAAAAGAGGTCTCTGGATATGACCATAGTGTAGTGATTCAGGCGTGTCAGAGTTTTGATAATCTATTTGAGATGGATGAGGTGTTTAGACAAAAGAGCAAAGCTGTATTTCACAAACTAGGAATAACTAAATTTTTATGAAAAAAAAGATCCTCAAGCTCAGGTGTTATTTATCAGGTCACAAATGGATGATTATGTATGTCTATAGTGGATCAAGAGTTAAGTGTAAATGCAATAGGTGTGAGGTGGAAAAAGAGAACTATATTTGGGAATTCTTAAACTAATCAATTATGTCACAACTTTACAATTGGATTTTTCACTATAACCATTTTGATGAGTTATGGTATGCTATTCCCAGGGAGAAATATGTAAAATATTGGGACAACGAGAACACAGAGGGTGTATTAAATGCAAAAGAGATAGACACACTAATACATCACATTATTAGAAAATAGGTATGAATGTATTAATTTTCGACATAGAAACTATGCAAGAGTTCTTCTTGGTGGTTGTGTACAACCCACAAGAGGATAAGTATTATCAATTTGGAGTAAATAGATGGCAAAATGATTTGGACAAATTCATCAGATTCACAGAGCAGCACACTGACTTCTATTGGGTGGGTTACAACAACCTCAGGTTTGACAGTCAGGTGGTTGAGTGGGTTATCAGGAACTATGACAACTGGCATATTCTTGGTAACTTGGACATATGTGGAAGAATAGCACAAAAGGCTGCTGATGTCATACATGATGCTAATTATGATGTATTTCCAGAATATAGAGAACAAGATTTATCCCTACGTCAACTAGATCTATTCAAGATTCACCACTTCGATAATAAAAATCGAAGGGTGAGCTTGAAGAGGCTAGAGTTTGAGATGGATCTTGAGAATATAGAAGAAATGCCTATACATCACAGTAAAACAGATATGACTACTGTAGAACTGTTACAAACAGCAGAATATTGTGTAAATGATGTACAAGCCACCTATCAATTCTATTTGGTAACCATCGGTCAATGTGATCATCCACTCTATAGAGGCAATAATCAAATTGAACTGAGGCAGGATATCGAACAAGAGTTTGGTATCCCATGTCTTAATTACTCAGATTCCAAGATTGGTGATGAGATGATTAAGAAGTTCTATTGCCAGGAGAAAGGAATAGATTACAAAGAACTGCCCAAGAAGGGATTCTTTAGAGCTAATGTGAATGTTAAGAACTGTATAGCTGATTATGTAGCATTTAAGACACCAGAGCTTCAAGACTTCCTAAAGAAGATGAAGAAAGCAGTTCTTGGTATGCAAGATGATTTCAAAGAAGAAATACACTTCTACGGGAATGTATATTCATTCATGAAAGGCGGATTGCACACAGAGAACAAACCTGAAGTGTTTGAAGCTGATGATGAACATTCTATTGTAGATTGGGATGTAAGCTCATACTATCCAGCCATTATCATTAACAATGGTCGTTATCCTAAGCATTTAGGTAAGGAGTTCCTCAGTGGATACAAACAAATGTTTGATAAACGATTGGAACTCAAGCCATTAGCTAAAAAGGATAAGCGTATTAAAGGTATTGTTGGTGCTCTAAAGCTTGCTGTAAACTCTGTTTACGGTAAGAGTTCAGACATGCAGAACTGGATCTATGATAGGCAATTGACTATGTTCACCACTATTACGGGTGAATTAAGCCTGATGATGTTGATTGAGGCATATGAATTAGCAGGTATACACGTTATATCAGCTAACACAGATGGTGTGACAATACTTGTAAAAAATGCAAGTTTTGACACCATGACTGCTATCAACAAATGGTGGATGGATTTAACTAGTTATGAGCTAGAACGCACTGATTATCAGAAGATTATATTCTCAACCGTTAATGATTACATAGCAATTAAAACAGATGGAGAAATTAAGAAGAAAGGTGATTTCCTCACGGATTTCGAACTTCATAAAAACAAGTCTGCTCGCATTGTTCCTATTGCCCTTGAAGCTTATTATGTACATGACATACCTATTGCTACTACTATTATGGCTCATAATAACATTTATGATTTTTGTCTTAGACAAAAGTCTAGCAAGGATTTTCATTATGAAGGATGGAATAGAGCAAGCGGTGAAAAGACTGTCTATAACAAGCTGATTAGGTATTATGTAAGCAATGTAGGAGAAAAGCTCCTGAAGGTGAAGAATCCTGAGTGTCAGTCTAATGCTGCTGATGTAAGTCAAGTGGAGGCTGGTGAATGGATGTGCACAGTATGTAACCATCTACCAAAGAACACAGATGTATCTACAGCAGGTATTAACTATCAATATTACATTGAGAAGGCTGAAAGGATTGTTCATAAGATAGCAACAAACGGTAAAAAGCGTAAGGTGGTAGTGAATCCAAACCAGCTTAGCTTGTTCTAATGTCCGTTATAATGTACATTTCCTTCGTTTTTGTGTGTTATAACGGACATTATTCGTACGTATAATGTGATTTTGAGTGTTATTGTATTATTTGTATATTTGCTGTAAACATGTTTTATGGCTAAAATAACACGAGAAAACTTAGGTGATCATTTAATAGAGATGCAATTAAAGATGGTTGGTCGCACTGTAGAAGATGCTATGGAAGACCCTTGGTGGTTCAGTAACATCACCATGACTAAGGAACAGCATACAGATTTTATGATTTATGCATTTCCATTAATTAAGAAGGTGTTTAGATGCAACAAAGCAAAAGCATGGCGCACACTTGATTGGTTTAATCTACAATTTGGTCTTAGGATTGAACCTACGTATTACGAATACCAGGAAATCAAGAAAAAGGTAGAAGAGGAACTTAAAAACATGAAAAATGACACAGCAAGAGCTAATACAGAAGTATCCAAGGATATTTAAACCATACGAGGGTAATCCTTATGGTGTAAACTGGGAAGTTCCTGATGCATGGCTTCAAATAGTTGATGACCTATGTGGAGCTATTCAATCTCACATTGACCATTGGAAAATGTGGGATGCAGAAGGTGAACACACATGTCCTCAAGTGACATGTACACAAGTTAAAGAGAAATTTGGTACACTCAGGTTCTATTATTCAGGAGGTGATGACCGTATTGATGGCATGGTTAATCTTGCCTCATATATAAGTTATTATATATGTATTGATTGTGGATCTAGAGAACATCTTGGTAGAACTGAAGGATGGATTAGCACTAAATGTAAATCATGCGCTGAGAAAAATGAAGACATATGGAAACCTTTACCAAAATTAGAAGAATAGTTAGGAAGACACGTAATATAATTAGATGGATCCCAACTCTATGGCACGATGAGAGTTGGGATTATTTTTTTATATACACTGTTCTTCAGAAGAAATTAGAGCTTACAAGAGAATATCTATTACGAGATGGTCATTTGGCTAATAATGAGCACATTGCATCTAGAATACAGACAGCAATAAACTTAATTGAGGCTGTAAAGACAGAGAAGTATATAGATGATGTGCTTCTGTTAGATCTAAAGAACTACGAAAAGGGTTATAAGAAGCACAATAAAGCAAAAGATCTGTTATTCAAATTTTTAAATCACAATCTCCACTACTGGTGGGACTAAAATCAAAAATTATGGGAGCAAATTGGTTCACTAATCAATCAAGAGGTAAAAGTGTTAAAGATGCGTACAATAGAGCTGTAGACCGTGCTAATGATGAATATGGTCATCAAGAAGGGTATAGCGGTCAGATTAATAGTTCAGCAGGTTTCAGAGATGTAACAAAAGAGTATAAAGCTAGCGGTAAGACTATTCGTGAATTTATGCATCAACAGATGGATAGACTCACAAAGCATCAAGGAGCTCAGGCTATTTGTATACAAGAGCCAAAAGCTAATGACAATAAGATAAAAACTCAAGTGGAGCATATTGTTACGCCTGGTACAAAGAAATGGGTTCTTACATACATTGTCTATTGTGGAGAGTCTAGGATAGCTAGTGCTCTTACAAAAGGAGATGCTGTTAAGCGTGCTCGTGATTATTCTGAGAGACATCAGTGTACCACCACAATCAAAATGGAAAGAAGACTTGAGAAAGACTCACATGCTATTGTTGCTAAAGTGACATATAAGAAATCATCCACTGAAAGGGATGGTGAATGGATATTCTTTGGTTGGGCTTCTGAATAAAAATTTAAAATTATGAATGAAGATTTTGAGAGGGATTTCCTCAAGGATGCAATATATTTGCAAGAGAGGGTGTTAGAGTTAGAGATGCAAATAATGGATGAGATTAATAGAAACGAAGCAATAATTAAAGTGATTAAAGATGACTCTAAAGATAACATTCAAGAAATACGAGACCTTAATCCAGCGAGGATTTACGTTGGATATGATTTACCTTTTGAAGATGATTCAACAGGAGTTCGACGTAAAGAGTTTGTGCGAAGACACCCCAAAGATATGTCTACTCTGTCAAACAATCCTCAGGAAACAACTGATAACTGGGGAATATAAGCTCACAACAGAAGGCAAGGAATTACTTGCCTTCTTTGACACCCCTTCTAGAGAATCAATTGTAAGGGTGAAACAAGATGGTGATTTGTTTGAAGCCTGGTGGAAAGCTTATCCAGGTACAGACACATTCACACATAAAGGTGAAAGCTTTACAGGCACTAGAGGACTAAGAGTTAACAAAGAGGAATGTAAGATTAAGTTTGACAAGATTCTTGGAGAAGGAGAATATACAGCAGATGATATGTTAGCAGCATTGCAATTTGATGTTACACAGAAGAAAGAGAATTCTGTAAAAGCAAAAGCAAATAAGCTGACATATATGCAGAACTCTCTAAGTTATTTGAACCAAAGAGCATTTGAGCCATTTATAGAGCTGATTAAAGAAGGAACTAAGATAGAAGACGCTCCTCAACAAATTAAAGGATTTGACATATGAGACAAGATGAAAAAGCAATATTCAAATTTAATAATGGTAATGGTGCTTTGTTATGTTCCAAATGTAGGACAATTATAAAGATTGGTAAAGACTTTGATGATTTAGAACTAAAAGCCATCAAAGGGGAGGTTGAAATGCCTCCCCAATATTGTGATAAATGTAAAACCAAACAACATGACACCACAAGAAAAAGCAAAAGAGTTATACAGTAAATTTCTTCGTTATGTACCAGCAGAAGAAGAATTTGAGCATGAATATGCTAAGCAATGTGCATTGATAGCGGTAGATGAGATATTGAACAACAATAATAAAATACCAGGTCTGCTAACACAAGACACCATGCACAATACTTGGTTTTGGCAAGAAGTAAAAAAAGAAATAGAAAAACTATAAACTATGGCACAATACAGAAAAAAACCAGTAGTAATAGAGGCAGAACACTTTGACGGTTCATATATGTCAGCAGACTTAATAAGTAATTGGTCAAACAAGCAAGTATGGAAAAATACTAGCGGATATGGAGAATATTTAGGCAGTCTCTCTATAAACACTTTAGAGGGAATAATGACTGCATCTAAAGGAGACTATATCATAAAGGGGATTAAAGGAGAATACTATGCTTGCAAACCTGATATATTTGAAGCAACATACGAAAAACTATAAACTATGGCAAAACAAACATTAAGAACTAAAGTTGAAACATATAGAATTGATAAAAAATGTGAAAATTGTAAAGAAGGTATAATGTATGCAACTGGTCGTGGTGTTACACAATGGCATTCATATTGGGAACATAAATGTGATGGATGTGGTCATATAGAAAGTTATGAAAATATGTCTTATCCATATACGGAGTATGTTGATGTAAAAAATAAAAACAAATAAACTATGAGTGGAGGAAGATTTAATTACGACCAACGAAGGATAGGGTATATAGCTGAAGCTATTATAGATGAGATAAATAAGAGTGGCAGAAAAAAGACTAGGCAGGAACTCAATAGTGAGTATTGGCTTGGAGACATACAAGACCCATGCCATTACAAATATCCAGATGAAGTGATTGCCAAGTTCAAGGATGCTGTCAATATCTTAAACATAGCTGAAGTGTATGCTCAAAGGATAGACTGGCTACTGTCAGGAGATGATGGTGAGGAATCGTTCCTTGAAAGATTAGATGAGGACTTAGAAAAACTAAACAAATAAACTATGGCACAACAAACAGCAGTTGAATGGTTAGCTGAAAGATTAATTAGGATGATACCAACTATTTCACCAATGTATAAATATGACATTAAAGAATTTGTTGAACAAGCAAAAGCAATGGAGCAGCAGCAGATTAAGGATGCTGTAATCTATGGACTTGATGAAGATGGACATACAGGAGATTGGAAAATCAAATTTGTTAACGATTATTACAATAAAACATTCAAATCATGAGTTTTGAATTACTTAAATCAGAGGTCCAGGCAGGGTTAGAAGGTAGAAATGATGGTATTCCTATGGGTTTTGATAGGCTGAATAGGTATATTGGTATTAGAAAGGGCATGTATTTCCTTGTAGGTGGTCTCACTGGTTCAGGTAAAACAAGCTTTATTGATGATGCTTTTGTTCTTAATCCATTTGATTGGTATATCAGTCAGCCTAATCCAAAGATTAAACTACGCATCATCTATCGCTCTATGGAGCGTAGTAGGACGTACAAAATGGCTAAATGGGTTAGCAGAAAGATCTTTATAGATCAGGGAATAATCCTTCCTGTAGCTAAGCTATTGGGTTGGACAGAGAAAATGACTCACGATGAGCATGACTTATTCCTTATGTATGAAGATTACATTAATAACATGTCTGATGTTATAACAATCATCGATGGTCCAGAGAATGCTGTAGGTGTTGCCAAAGAACTAAAAGCACATGCTCTACAGAACGGTAGAATTGAACAGATTGATGAATATAACAAACGTTATTTCCCAAACAATGAGAGTGAGGTGACAATTGTCATTATAGACCATATTGGTCTATTGAAGACAACTAAGGACCAACCCACAAAGAAAGAGGCTATTGATAAAATGTCTGACGAACTCAGGTATGCCAGAGATTTCTATGGATATACGCCCGTAGCAGTGAGTCAGTTCAATAGATCTATTTCTAACATACAGAGAATTAAGAACGGTGATGTAGAACCACAGCTAGAAGATTTTGCAGAATCTAGTTCTACACAGAATGACGCAGATGTAGTTCTTGCTTTATTTGATCCAATGAGATATAAAGTGAACGATCCATCTGGCTATGAGTTAACTAAACTTTTAGATGCCTATGGTGCAAAGTATTTCAGGTCATTGAGACTAATTAAGAATAGTTATGGTGAGGATGACGTAAGAATTGGTCTAGGCTTCATGGGTCAGATAGGTATGTTCAAAGAACTGCCTAAAAAGAAGGACATGACAGATGCTGATTATGAGTCAGTTACAAACAAAACATTTTTTCTAAATAAATAACTATGGCACAACAAACAGCAGTTGATTGGTTATTAACACAAATTGAAAATAAGAATGGTAAAGAATTTAGTTCTTACTATACAGAATTTATTGAACAAGCAAAAGCAATGGAGAAAGAGCAGATAAAAGAAGCATTTAAGCACGGAGAATTACCTCCATTGTTTGATAACCTAAATGCACAACAATACTATAACGAAACCTATAACAAATAACATGAATATTAAACTATTAGGATTATCAACGCACCCTCGTAAAACAAGTGATTATTGGCAATGTGTATTTATTCCAACAGTAAGTGTTTATTTCTCCTCTTATGATGGAGAAACTAAACATGTAGCAATCAATTTTGAGTGGTTGTTCTGGTCAGCAACAATATTAATCTATACAAATGACAAAGGAACAGTATATCAACCTTAGAAATTCAAAAACAATAGATGTAATATACTATTACTACAGAGAACATCATGTTCCAGGGAAGCATATTGGACCATTTGATATACAGGAGTTCTTCATCTATCTGAATATGTGGGGCAACATGCAACAGATTTTTCAGAAAGTTATAGACCACTACGATCAAAAGTTCAATTTAGTGCAGCTCCTGGATAGGAATGGTAACATAATTAAGTATTTATGACACTAAGAGATCAACGACAGAAAGAATTTGCTGAGGCATGGATAAAGGCTGGCAAGTTTGGTATATTGAATTTGTGTCCCAGGTTTGGTAAGATTTATACCACTATCAATATTATTGAGAAGCTGAAGCCTAAAAAGATTCTTATTGCCTATCCAGACAATAAAATCAAAGACTCTTGGCAGAAAGACTTTGAAACACGTGGATATGATGACAGCAATGTCACATACACTACACATCTGTCTTTACACAAGCAAGAAAATAATATATTTGATTTGATAGTTATCGATGAGATACACTTACTGTCTGATAATCAACTGTCTGCAACCAAAGACCTCCTCAAATACAACAATGTTGTGTTAGGGCTAACAGGCACATTGTCCGCCTGGACACAGAAAACACTCTGTGAGCATCTAGACTTGTGTGTTGTTGCTACATACACTATTGAGCAGGCTATTCAGGAAGGTGTAATTGTTGACTACCAAATCACTGTTGTTAAAGTGCCCTTAGATGATGTAACTATTAATGATTACAAGGGTAAGAAAAGAACAGAGAAGAAACAGTTTGACAGCTATGGATGGGTGATAGATAGTCTTGAGAGACAAGGAAAAGCAACAATGTTTCTTAGGCTAGCCAGGATGAGAATTATACAGAGCAGCTTAGCTAAATTAAAGATGACCAAGAAGATATTGAATGCTCATAAAGAGGAACGTATTCTTGTTTTCTGTGGTACAACTAAAATAGCTGATTCTCTAGGGATACCATCACATCACAGTAAGTCTAAGGATGATGAACCATTTATTGGTTTTACAGAAGGACAGGGTAATCATATGGCTGTAGTGAAGATAGGTAATACAGGTGTTACGTATAAACCACTTAATCGTGTGATTATCAACTACTTCGATAGTAATGCAGAAAATCTAGCTCAGAAGATTAATAGATGTATGGCTATGGAATACAACAATCCAGACAAGAAAGCCCAAATCTACATCATATCTTCTACAGAAGAAGTGGAGCTTAAATGGCTAAAGAAAGCATTAGAATTTTTTGACAAAAGTAAAATTAGATATGTATGAAAGTAGAAATTATTGAGACAAAAGATCATCAGTTTAGTAATGAAACATGGTATCACATCGAGGTGGATGGTAAACTTTTATCAGGCACTTCTTCAATGCATGAGTTCAAAACAAAGAAACTTTATTTTGAGATTATCAGTGACCCAAGTATACTAAAACCAGTAAGAAATATTTTGCATTCTGCAGAATTTATCGTATCTTCGGAGGACACTAAAAAACAATTTTAAACATGGCAAGCAAATTAATTGGGATTGTTGGTGCTACAGGCACAGGAAAATCCACATCTATCAAACATTTAGATCCTAAGGAAACCTACATCATCAATGTAGCAAAGAAAGAACTTCCTTTCAAAGGATCAGAAAAGCTGTACAACACAGAAAACAAGAATTACAAGGAAGTGGATGATGCTAATGAGATCACAAGACTTCTTAGGACTATTTCAGACAAAGCTCCTCACATCAAGAACATCATCATTGAGGACAGCAATTACATCATGGGTTTTAACATTGTATCAAAAGCTACAGAGATTGGTTACACCAAGTTTTCTGTAATGGCTAGGGATATGGTGGAACTTATGAGAGAAGCTAGGAAACTTCGTGATGACATCAAGATTTTCTATCTTTCACATCCTGAAACGATTGAAGATGGTGGAGAAATCATTGGATATAAGATTAAGACAGCAGGTAAGATGATTGACAACCAAGTGCTTCTTGAGGGATTGTTGACAGTTTGTCTCTATACACATGTAGAAGAGAACAAAGATGGTTCAGCAAGCTATCACTTAATTACCAATAGGTTTAAGAAGTATCCAGCAAAGAGTCCAGATGGTATGTTTGATGAACTCAAAATACCAAACAACTTGGATTATGTATGTAAAAAGCTAGACGAATATTATAATTAATAACAAACAAAAACAAGAAAACAATGAGTAACATCGGAGGAAAAAAGAAAGAGCAATCACAAGGACAACAGACAGAGTATGCAAAGAAAGTTGGTCTATTTGAGGCTAACGTAATTGCAATCAATCCCACTATGGAAGAATACAAGGATATTCTTGGTATGGAATTGAAAGAAGACAGTAAGGCTACTGAGTATTTAGGAAAGAGTCAAGATGGTAACACCACACTTCGTGTTGATTTCTGGCTTGAAGAAGTTAAGAACAAAGACAAGTTTAAGGTGACATTCTTCCTTGAGAACAAAGAAAGGACTAACAAAGATGCAACTAAGAAGCAATATATCAACAACATTGGTACATGCTCTTGGGCTGATGATGCTAACAATCTCCCTAGCTGGTTTGCAAATAGGGATTATCGTGTAGCATTTACGGGAGAAGAAGATTTGTACAACTTTGTAAAGACATGGTTGGGTAATCTTGACTACCGTGATGCAGAAACAACTCTTCAGCTTGATTGGAAAACCCTGATGAAGGGCAATCTCAAAGATTTGAAATCTCAAATTGATGGAGAGTATTGCACAACTGTTGTAGCTCTTGCTACAATCAAAACTGTTGTAAAAGATGATGACACTAAGGAATATCAGTCTGTTTACAATAAAGGTTTCCTTGCTTCTTACAATCTTAAGCAATTCAGGTTGGTTGATTATAGCAATCCATCAGTGTTGAGCAGCGTTAGGTCTAAGAAAAGCAAAGACTTGAAGCCTCACGAAAGGTTTGTTCTTGGTGTAACTGGTGAATATGGATGTAAAGACTTCTATATTCTTAAGGATATGAAAGAATACAACTCAGGAGATAATTTGGTAGCATCTGATGCTGTCATCTCTGAAGATGGAGCTGATTATTAATCAAACTGATTAATAAAACTAAGAGCCCCTATTGAAATAAGTAGTTAAAAATTTGTTTATTTAAAGAATTAGCCCTACCTTAATGAAAATATTAAGGAGGGCTAATTTTATGGAAAATATTGAAGTTTGGAAACCGATTAAAGGGTATGAAAATTATGAAATATCATCTTTTGGAAGAGTTAAAAATGTAAAATTTAATAAACTTATCTTTCCACATCTCAGTAATGGGTATGAAAGAATTGGTTTAGTTAATAATGGTAAACAAGTAAAGTTTAGAGTAAACAGACTTGTAGCACAGGCATTTATAAATCCTTCTATTGAAAATATTGAAGTAGATCATATCGATAGAATTAGAACTAACAATCATGTTAGTAATTTAAGATGTGTTAATAGAGAAGACAATTCAAACAATCTTAATAAAAGTAAGATTTTTAGAATAGTTGAATTTATTAACATCATTTCTAATGAAAACTCTTTGAAAACTATTGAAGAGTTAACTAATCACTTAAACATCAATAACTTAGAAATGAATAAACGTATTAAAAATTTACTAAAATAGATATAGGGGCTTTTTTTATATTTGTAACTATGATTAAAGGGAACAAAAAGATAAATCTTACAGCAGATGCAATTCTAGAGAAGATTAGTGACTATGACATTTTTAGATTTTACATGCCTGATAGATCTTGGAAGTTAAATCATGTTACATATTCTCCATTCAGAAAAGAGAATCATCCGTCCTTTTTGATTAGTAACAGAAATGGATTCATTTCTTTTATTGATTTTGCAGATACCAGCTTACGTGGTAATTGTTTCCATTTTGTCAAAATGCTATTTAATCTACCTACACATGATGATGTTCTAAGGATGATTGATAAGGATTTTGATCTTGGTATATCCTCTGGTGAGTCTAAAGAAGACTATAAACAAATAATCTCTCAGTATAAACAACCAGAAATTGTCAAGCGTGCAGCTTTGATTCAGGCTGTAACAAGAAAGTTCACAAATAGAGAACTTGAATATTGGAACCAATATCACCAATCTATAGACGACCTTAAAGCTAACAATGTTTATGCCATTAAGAAGGTGTATTTGAACAAGCAATTGTTCTACATTAGCGATAGCGAACTTACGTTTGGTTATCTATATGATGGACATTGGAAGATCTATAGACCTTATGGAGATAAGAAGAACAAATGGATTCCCAACAATGTACCTATTACAGCTATGGATGGTAAGAATGACATAGCTAATTGTTCTGTAGCATTTATTAACAAGAGCAAGAAGGATTATATGGTGATGAAGAAAGTGTTCCCATGTAGCTGTGCTGTGCAGAATGAGGGTATAGCATGTTTCTCTCAAGAGAACGTAGATTACCTGAAAACTAACTCACAGAAACAAATCCTGAGCTTTGATAGTGATGTTACAGGCGTACAGAACAGTCAACAAATAACTAAACTGTTTAACTTTGGGTATGCAAATGTTCCACGAAAGTATCTAACAGAAGGTATTAAAGATTGGGCTGATCTTGCTCGTAAGTATGGATTAAGTACAATAGAAGAGTATTTAAAGAAAAAAGGATTGATATGACTGTAAAAGAATTAATTGACAAGATTCAGACAGAAGTAGAATTTCTATCAACATCTGAAGGAGATGAGATAGAATGCATAGGTATTGAAAACCTAGAAGGCATATTAAGTAAGTATTTTAATTTTAAAATCAAACTCACACAAGAATGAGCACACCAACGTACAGCACAACAAGAGGAATGATTATGACTGCTGAAGTTCCTCAACAGACAAGGACTTACAAACCAATCACACACAGTAGTCTTATTGATCTGACATTAAACAGTATTGAGAAAGCAGGATTTACATTAGACCAGGAAACATATTCAATGGCACAAGATGGTGCTATTGCTAATGGTCAGTTTAGTATTAGAAACGTTGCGGATAAAGAAATGCAATTGCAAATTGGCTGGCAGAACAGCTATAACAAGTCATTGAGCTTGAAGTTTGCAATAGGTGCACGTATATTCATTTGTCAGAACGGTATGGTTCATGGTGACATGGGTTCTTTTAAGAAGAAACACCAAGGATCTGTACAGGAATTCACACCAAATGCCATTAGTGAATACATCAAACAAGCTGGTGATACATTCCAACAAATGCAAACAGAGCGTGAAGCTATGAAGCAAATTGAAATGACAAAGCGTGTTAAGGCTGAGCTTATTGGTAGAATGATGATTGAAGAGCAATTCATTAGCTCTACACAGATGAACATTATGGCTAGAGAGCTTGCAAATCCTACACACGATTATGGTGCTCCAGACAGCATGTGGGAATTGTACAACTATGCCACATTTGCTATGAAGGAGTTACATCCATCTATTCGTATGAACAATCACATCAAAGCTCACAATTTCTTTGTGAACGAGAGTGGTTTGTTTGTTAACACAACGGTTCAGGAAGATGATGTAATTGAGTTTCCTAAAGAACTTGTTCAATTAGAAATGTTTTAATTATGAAATGGGATTTATTCAGAGATCAATTTCACGAGAGCTGGCACAGTAAAATGCAACCTTTTATTGAAAGTGAGGAGTGCGATAAGATTTATGAATATCTAAAATCAGAAGCAAAGAGGGGCAAGAAAATTGCTCCTTCTTCTTCTGTAACGTATAGATGTTTTAAAGAAACCTCACTGGACAATCTAAAAGTGGTGATGATAGGTATGTGTCCCTATCACACATTTAAAGATGGAAATCCTGTAGCAGACGGTTTGCTTATGGGCTGTAGTAATACAGGTAAGCTACAACCTTCTCTAGAGAAGTTCTATGAAGGTGTAGAGAAAGAATTATTTGATGGACTAAATCTCAAATATGAAAAGCTCGCAGATGTTAGCTATTTAGCTCATCAGGGTGTTCTTATGTTCAATGCTGCTCTTACGACAGAAATGAATAAAGCAGGCAGCCATATAGACATCTGGGAACCATTTACCAAATATGTTCTAGAGGAGATTATTACGCCTACAGGTGTACCAACAATGTTCTTAGGAAAGGATGCTAGTAAGTATGAGAAATACACAAGTCCATTCGCTTGGAATTTTGTTTTATCTCATCCAGCATCTGCAGCATATAAACAATCCGACTGGGACACAGAAGGAAAGTTTGGTATGGTGAACAAAGTGCTTAGAGACAACAACAATTATGAAATCATGTGGCTTTACGAAGAGCCACCATTTTAAATCGAAAGACATGAAACTTAAATTAGGAGGAACATTAGAAATAGGTGATCCTATTCTTGTTAGTTATGCAAGTTGTATGGAATTTGGACTATTTGCAGGATATGGTAAAGGTACAATTCAGTTTTACACACCTAGTGGTATTATTTATAATGCTGAAAGTGCTAGTAGAAAGGGTAAAAAACCAAAATTTTACAAAGCTTACATACATGGAGATAATACGGAATATAGGGTAGCAAAGGTGACACCAGATATACTATTTGATGAAGATGATGCAATTAACTACGAGAAAGCAATCGAAATTTTAAAACAAGAAAACATAGTAAAATGATCTTAGAAAAACAAACTCAAGCTGTAGTTCTCCAAGAAGGAGAACAAACTCAAGACTCAATTGGTATGTCCCTTGACTTAGATTCTGCTCAAATCCTGATGCAGATGTTAAGTAAGAATCTGTATTCAGATGATATAGGCTCCACTGTCCGTGAGTGTGCATCAAATGCACTGGATAGTCATAGAAGAGCTGGGACCACAGATCCAATCATTGTATCTTTTGGTGCTAATAAAGATGGCAATTATGAGTTCTCTGTAGAAGATTTTGGTATTGGTCTAGATGCAGAAGATGTAAAGAACATCATTAGTAAGTATGGTAAGAGTACAAAACGTAATTCAGCCAACGAACTAGGTATGATGGGTTTGGGTTTCAAAGCTCCTCTTGCCTATTGTTCTAGCTTCTATTTTGTATGTAGGAAGAATGGCGTAGAGCGCAAGTATATGATGTATGAAGGAGAAGATGTAAACACTATCGATCTTCTCTATGAAACCTCTACAGACCAAAGAAATGGTGTAAAGGTGATTGTTCCTGTTAGGTTTTATGATAGAAGTAGCTTTATAAGTAAGATTAAAGAGCAATTGGCTTATTTTGAGAATGTATATTTCAATGTTGATGGTGTAGATAATGATTTTACCATCATGAGGCATGAGCATTTTCAATGGAGCCCTATGTCTACAAACAGTCAATTGCACATCTGTTTGGACAATGTCTACTATCCTATTGATTTTGGTAAACTTGGAATAGATACCATCTATTTTCCCGTTGGTCTCAGGTTTAGTTTGACAGACGGTTTGTTTCCTACACCAAATAGGGAATCTCTTCGTTACACTGCAGAAGCTAAAGCAGTGATAATGAAGAAGTTACAGAGTGTAGCTAATTATTTTGTTGAGAAGTATAACGAAAATGTACAGAATACAACCGATATATGGACAGCAATGAATCACTTCCGTAACTCAGATAGAAACCTCAACTTGTTTGGTAAAAATGGTTTGAATGTGTCCTATTTTGCCAAGTATGCTACAATAGGTTTTGCATCTCCAAAAGTGGATGGTGTATATTATCAAACTGTTGAGTATTACAATCGCATCAGGGAATACATGTTTGGTGAATATGTAATGAAACATGAGATTTCTAGAGGAAGGTTCTGTAAAGCTAGCTCCTATTGGGATTTATCTAGAAGATATGGTGAAACAATATATGTTTATTCAGACAGACTTAGTGGTATCAAAAAAGAATACCTGAAGAGTATTAATAAAAGAGGATACACTGAGTATATTGTAAAGAAGGAGAAGAGTTTCAAATTGGGTAATGCTAAAGATGCTCTTGCAGGATATGAGAACTATTACAAAATCTTGCAGCTTAACAAGTTTCCTAAGAATGAATGGAGAAATGTAATTAAGGAGTTCCAGGAAATGGTTAGACGCATTACATCCACATTTATCAATCTTGACACTCTCCAAGTTCCTCAGGAGTTTATTGACAGCAAGAAGAAGCTTTCTTTCACCAATGGTGTTGCTGGTCCTAAACAAAGAAGGAAGAAGCTTGAGGGTGAATTGACAGGTAAGTTGGCTAGTGCTCTAGAGAGATCTGTATATGGTCAGTATGCTAAATTTGTTCCCACCGTGTTTCAAATGAAGAATGCCCATAGGAATCCTTATTTGTTGGTTTACGGAAACTCTACACATCAAACTACATTTGATAAGATGTTTTCTGTATTCACATCTTATAATACTAAATTCATGGTTCTTTCTGAAAGAGAGCTCAAGCGCATGGAAGAAATAGATTTACATAACTGGATACATATAGACAAATTTATGGAAGGTAATCACATAGTGTTTAAAAGAGCAGCTACAGCTTATTTAATTGATCAGCTGACTAGGGAATACACAGAAGTATTTCTAAGAATAGATAGGATGGGTAATATTTCAACAGACCTCTACAAAAAGATGTTGGTGTTGGATAGTTACAAAAAGAAATATTACTTACACGGTGATGCTTCTCTCTATCAATCTATTATTAAGATAGCTGAAGAGAACAATTTGTTTGATCTTTCTATTTATTCTGTGTACAATGATGTCAAAGAAGTGTTTGCAAAACTTCCATTCCTTAAGCCTATGTTTGGTATGATGAGCAGGTGGAATTCTGGTAACAATGATGTCAATCAAGTGCTTTGTGATCTCTTCAAGTATTACAGACAGCGCATCGACTGGAAACACTACAACATCAAGTTGAATGAAGAAGTGGTTGCAGAAGCATCGGTGGATGTAGAAGAATTAGCTTAATTTATCAGGAGGGGATATATTGTCCCCTCCTTAACTTTTAAAAACAAGTATATGAGTATTTTTTCGCTATCATGGTTTAAAAGACAGTCAGAGTTAGAGAATTTAGTTATTGAAGAGCAAAGGCTCAAGAATGAGATTTTAAAGAAAGAGTTAGGCAGCGATTTTGATTTAGACAAAAAGCCTTATTTGAATGTTAAGTTGGTAAATGATTCATTGACAATTGTTCTTAATGATGGATCTATTCTCAGTAAACCAAATGCTACAAAGGATGATTATATTGCAGCAATTAGTGCTAGAACAGAAAACACATTGTACACAATTTGTTCTGATTCATCTGTAATGGAAGAGAAAAGGAAGCAAGAAGCAGAGATTGCAAGGATTAAAGCTGTTCAGCAAGGAATCAAAAGGCTAGAAGGACTAGCTGATTTTGAAATAGAAGGTAATTCTGTTAAGCTGGCTGGAACTGGTAGAACTATGCCTCAATTGTTGGTAGAAAGGTTCATTGAGATTGTTGATACACAAGCATATCATGCAGGATTTGGTGATATAGAATACCGTCTTGCAAATAATGAAGAGTATCAAGCTCTTAAGAGGTTCTTTATGTGGTGTTGCCTCAATCCTAGAGCAGAAGTAGCTAATGATTTGTATGACTTCCTGAATAAGAATAGCTTCAGGATTACAAAACAAGGTTTCTTCGTAGCTCTTAGGAATGTAGTTACATTACGTGGTAGCGTAGAGCTTGTACAATTTGTAAGTAATGCTTACAATAAAGTGAAAGCTGTATGGAAGAAGAGTCCCGATAATTACACTGTGTTCTTAGAGAACTGTGAATATAAATTGGTACATGAGGATGATCTTTATGAAACTGAACTAGTAGAATGTCAGGATTGTGATGGTCAAGGAATTGATTGGAGTTGTGAAAACGATGAAGATTCTGTGTGTGAGTTTTGTGATGGTGTAGGTCAATGCGACAACATGAATCAAATTAATCATGGAGAGAAAATTGGTAATCTCACAGAACTCTATCTCGATCTTCCTAATAGACATGAGAATAGGTTTACAGATGCTCACACAAGGACATTTGACATTCGTGTAGGACAAGTGGTTAACATGCCTCCAGAAGAGTGTAATTGGTCTACAGCAGATTGTGCACATGCAGGTTTGCATTTCACAGCTGATGAGATTAACTATGTAGGATGTGGTGACCAGTCTGTTCTTATTCTTATCAATCCTATGAAGGTTGTAGGTATTGGTGAAGCTAAGGGTAGGTGCTATGAGTATCTTCCTATTATGACTGTATCCCGTGAGGAATCTACAGAAATCTTACACGATCTTGATTTTGACACTCTTGAGCTGGATGAGGCTTTCGCAATTCGTGAATTGGAAAATCTAGCTGAGAAGGTTAAAGAAGGATTTGTAACAGAGGCTTCTAAGCATCAGTTCAACATTCCAGCAATGACACATGTTCAGATTGAGAACATTGTTGCTTCTTTGGAAGAGATGAAGTGCTCCATCTCTAACAGGGTGAATATAATCAAATAATAAATTGGGCTTGTAGCAAAAATGTAGTAAATTTGTTACAAGCCCTTTTTATAAATCATTGATTATGAGGAAGAAAGCAGCAAGAAAGCCTAGAGCTAACGCAGCACCTAAGACTAGGAACAATGGCACAATGACAGAATCAGCATTCTGGAGTTTTATCAGGAGTGGACTTAGACAAAAGTCTCGTTGGTGGAAACCTATTACACAATGCAAACTAAATGCTAAGAGGACGTATAAAGGTCCTAACAAGCGTCAAAAGTTTGAATATCAATGTAATAGCTGTAAGAAATGGTTTGCTGAGAAGAACATCAACGTAGACCATATTGATCCAGCAGGTTCACTAAATTGTGCTAATGACCTACCAGGATTTGTTGAACGACTGTTCTGTGAGACAGACAATCTACAAGTGCTCTGTAGTGGTTGCCACAATGTTAAAACACAAAATGAGAAGAATGGAAAATGAACAAGTGCAAATATCAATTAACAAAGAACCTTCGTTTACAGAAATCTGGTATGAAGGAGCAATTGATTATAATGGAGAAACATATCAGTTCTGGCTAATTCATCCACAGGGCGTAGATCCTCATGGGAATGAATATGAAGTGGACATAAGGTGGTTCTTTGCCAGAGTTCCTAGAGAAATTAGAGGAATGCAGCCTTATATTATTGACGCATTTAAAAACAAACCAAATGATAGAAGGTAAATTAAAAACAGAAGCAACGTATAGAGCTATCGAAATGGATAGCTCTTCTAGTCTTAAGGAGTTTTCCATGGACAGAAAGAAATACCATCGTAAGTATGTTCTTGGAGAGAAGATTGATGATAAGGACACTCAGGCTGCTACAATTGGTAGAATTGTAGAAACATTGCTATTAGAACCAGAAGAGTTTGACAATAGGTTCTATATGTCTAGCTGTGCAACAGCTCCTACAGGACTAATGCTTGCATTTGTAGAAGCTTTATATAAGTTTACTAAAGATGCTACAGATGAATTTGGTAATATTTCCAGGCAGTTTGAGGAAATTGCAAAAGATGCATATGTTGAAAGCGGTTTCAAAATCAAATTTGATGCTGTAATTGGTAAATTTGTAGGAACAGATGCTGAGATTTATTACAATGAGATTAGAACTGTAAGAAGCAAAGGACTAACAGTGATTACAACAGAAGATGTCACAAATTCTGAAAAGATTGTGACAGAACTAAGGACAAATAGTGTCACTGCAGAAGTGGTTAATCTTGTAAACAGCGCAAGGTGGGAAGTATTCAATCAAGTGCAAGTGGAGGGATATAATGTAGGTGGTGTTGAATTCAAGAGTATGATGGATAAGGTGATTATCGATCATACAAAGAAAACTGTACAAGTGTATGACCTTAAATGTGTTTGGGCTGTAGAAGGATTCTATGAAGAATACTATCTCTACCGTAGAGCATATATTCAAGCCTATCTGTATTGGGTGGCTTGTACCAAGTTTAAGGAAGAACTTGATATTGCAGACTATTATGTGGAATATCCAAAGTTTATCGTTTGTGACAGCACAAACTATTACAATCCTTTGATTTACACACTTGATACAGACGACATACAGGATGCTCTCACTGGATTTGAGCACAAAGGACGTAACTATCCAGGCGTAAATAGTCTAATTGAAGATTTGAAATGGGCTAAGGAAAATGATATATGGAATATATCAAGAGAGAATTATTTATCTAATGGATTAGTAAATATAAGGAGGTAGGAATGGAGCTTAAGAAAACTATTACAAGTATATTCATGGTGCCAACTCTTAAAGTTGACAGAGAAAGATTGAGAGATAATGGTTTTATAAATGCTTATATAATCGACGGAAGTAGAGATGTACAGTATAAGAATTCTATATATCTACTGTTTCGTCCTACTAGTTTGGATAAATTCAAATTGTTTCTAGACGATGAGTATGAGCGTACAAAATCAGTTGTAGATGATTATGACCATTCTGGTGGATTTGTAGTGGTTGTTTATGAACTCAACAACAAGTTTCAAAAAGACTTCTCTCTTATAAAGATGGGCAAATATTCCAAAACATCAAGAGAGTTCCAAGCTATGTTTCCAAAGATCATCAAGATTAAAAAGAACGGATTGCATAAAGATGAGATTTCTTTGCAATATCGTATATTTAATAAGACAGAGGATTTGAAGAAATTCTGGGAGGAAAAGCTTGGCGTAGAATTTGATGATTCTATGGAAGTTTGGCAAGGATTTATAGAAGAAAACGAAACACTTTTTATTGACAAGTTAAAAGAACAAGATGTATAACGAAGAATTCCTACAGAAGGTTATTTATGAGCATGGTGTAGACCAAGCTATTATATTTTGTCAGCTCGAGAGTAAGAAATATGGTGTTCAGTATGAAGAAATGGATATGGGTGATGCCATATCTGTATCAGAGATTAAGTATGAAAGAGACTGGTGGGCTGACAGAGCAGAACGTTTAAAAAATGATGAACCATGTTAGAAACATTACAGAACTATCCAGAAGCAGCGAAGGTGGTAAATAACTACTACCTAGAAATCATGTTAAAAAGTTTGAACGATGACAGTCTTCCTGAAAACTTCAAGGAGTTTGTAAGAGAAATGGGAGTTGACAATGATAAAATAGCTAAAATCATTGAAGGCTCTCCAAGAGCACTATTTGATGTTTTTGATGAGAATCAAATATACATTGAAATAAGTGTATCAAATGATAAGTTTTCTTACAAAATATATCCTAGAGATGTTAAATTCTTAGATGTTGTATGGTATGACACTAGGAAAGAAGTGGAGAAGATTGCTATTCTAGATGCGTTTAAACTATTAAATGATAAAATATGCGAACAGACCCAATCGTAGAACAAGTGATTGAAAAGTTTCAACAGAGAAGCGCTGTTGGAATAAAGAAGTATAACACAACGTTATATGAAAACAATCACGACAACTATCTACTACATCTCCAAGAGGAACTTCAAGATGCTACATTGTACATTGAGAAGATTATTAGCCAGAATGCGGAGATAATCAATCTTGTTAAAACCACTCCAAATAACATGGAATTGGGAATGAAAATAAGGATGTTAGTTAGATAGAATTTTTTAAATCTATTGGTTATTAAAATGATGGGTTGTATATTTGCTCTCTTTTTTAGTTTTATTATGGCAAAAAAATCAGAATGTTGTAAGTTTTGTAATTTAGTTTTTACTGAAGAAAATAAACATTTATTCAGTAAAGAAAAGCATAAATTAAGAGATGGAACTTACAAAGAACATTACAGAATCTCAAGATGTAAGGCTTGTAGTAGTAAAAGAGGTATAGATTTTATTGATAACAATAGATCATATATCAAAGAGTTAAAAGAAAAAACTCCTTGTAAAGATTGTGGTAAAAACTATCCATCTTATGTTATGCATTTTGATCATCTAAGAGATAAAAAGTTTCACATTGGTTCTAGAACTAGTATAAGTAAACTTACTTTACTAAATGAAATTTCTAAATGTGAGATTGTTTGTGCTAATTGCCATGCTGAAAGAACATATAAAAGAAGAACCAAATAACAGCCCTTCATTTTTTAACCAAAATAACACAAAAAAACTATGGATTTAGGATTGGACGCATTGAGTAAGATAACCGTGTTTAGTAAATATGCAAAGTATTTACCAGAACAAAAACGCAGAGAAACCTGGGATGAGATTGTGGACAGGTACCAGGGTATGATGACTAAGAAATATCCTAAATTAGAAAATGCCATCATTAGCAGTGCTAAAATGATCAGGGATAAGAAGATCTTGCCTTCTATGAGAGCTCTTCAATTTGCTGGTCCAGCTGCTGAGGTGAACAATTCAAGGATCTATAACTGTTGTTTTCTTCCAATAGATAGCTTACATAGCTTCAGTGAAACTATGTTCTTGCTATTAGGAGGAACAGGAGTTGGATATTCTGTACAGAAACACCATGTAGCACAACTTCCTGCAATCACTAAAACAGGCAAGAAAAGGCACTATTTGGTGGAAGATTCTATTATGGGATGGGCAGATGCTGTAAAAGTGCTGTTTAAAGCCTATTTAGAGGGAAAGTTTATGCCTGAGTTTGACTTTAGATCCATCCGTCAGAAGGGTGCTAGATTGATTACAGCTGGTGGTAAAGCTCCTGGTCCTGAACCTCTTAAGCTTTGTTTGTCTCACGTACAAGCTATTCTTGATAGGAAACAAGAAGGAGAACATCTTACACCTCTAGAGTGTCACGATATGCTTTGTCATATTGCCAACAGTGTACTTGCTGGTGGTATCCGCAGAAGTGCTATGATAGCCCTGTTTAGCCACGATGATGAGGAAATGGTAACATGTAAGTATGGTGAGTGGTATATGCTGAATGAGCAGCGTGGTAGGGCTAATAACAGTGCTGTACTTGAAAGAGGAGTTATTGGTGAAGAAGAATTTAATGCTCTATGGAAGAGGATTGAAGCAAGTGGATCTGGTGAACCAGGAATCTATTGGACAAACAATAAAGATTGGGGAACTAATCCATGTTGTGAGATTGCTCTCAGACCATATCAATTCTGTAACCTGTGTGAGGTGAATGTAAGCGATGTAGCTAGTCAAGAGGATTTGAATGAGCGTGTTGCTACAGCAGCATTCTTTGGAACTCTTCAGGCTGGATTTACAGATTTTCATTATCTCCGTCCAATTTGGCAAAAGACCACCCAAAAAGATGCTCTATTAGGAATTGGTATGACAGGAATAGGAAGCGGTGAGATTCTTAAATATGATCTTGACATAGCAGCACACGTAGCAAAGGTGATGAACAGTATGATTAGCAACACATTAGGAACTAATGAAGCTGCTAGGATTACATGTATTAAGCCTAGTGGTACTACCAGTCTAGTATTAGGTACAGCTAGTGGAATTCATGCATGGCATGCTCCTTATTACCTCAGAACTATGAGGTTTAATAAGAATGAAGACATGGCAGCCTATCTAATGGTGAATCACCCAGAGCTATGTGAAGATGATGTCCTCAGACCTACAGACACAGTTTGTGTACGTATTCCTGTTAAAGCCCCAGAAGGATCTATATTCAGGACAGAAACAGCTATTGACACATTAGAACGTGTTAAAAGGTTCTCTCTAGAATGGATCAAACCAGGACATATTAATGGAGATAATACACATAACGTAAGTGCTACAATTTCTATTGATAAGGATAGAGTGTATTCTAATGATGATTATCTACCAAAAGATGAATGGGAAGTTGTAGGAGAATGGATGTGGACCAATAGGCATGTGTACAATGGTTTGTCAGTCTTGCCCTTCTTTGGAGGCAGTTATTCTCAGGCTCCTTTCGAGGACATCACTGAAGAGGAATACACTAATCGAGTTAACTCGTTGAAATCCATTGATTTAACTAAGGTGATTGAAATGGATGATTCAGTTGATTTTGGTCAAGTGGCTGCCTGTGCAGGTGGTGCATGTGAAATTAACATCTAATGAAACAAGAATTTATAAGAGATGTACACTACTATCTCGATGGAGATAAAGTGGTTTTTACAGAAGCCTACTACCTTCAAAGAGGATATTGTTGTGGGAATAAATGTAGACATTGCCCATTCACAAAACCTCCTGTAAAAGGTAATAGAGAACTGGAGAAAAAGAAAGAATTATAACGTATATCTGTTTTTCGATTTACGCCCTGAGATTTCTATCTCGGGGCTCTTTTTTTATTATTTGGCCCGATTAATTATATTTTGTATATTTGGTAAAAGAAAAAAAACTATGGCAAAGACAAAAGAACCAACTGGAAATAAGTTCCAGGATGCAATGGACAAGTTGAACAAGACTTATGGTGTAGGTACAATCCTCACACTAGACAGCAAGACAGAAGGTGATTATGATGTAATCAGCACAGGAAGTATTGGATTTGATTGGATTACACTTGGTACAGGTGGATTCGTTAAAGGTAGGATGTACGAACTTATGGGATGGGAGGGTAGCGGTAAGTCTACAATATGTGGTCATGCTGTGGCAGAGTGTCAGAAGAAAGGTGGTGTTGTATTGTATATAGATGGCGAGCATGCTGTAGATAAGAAGTATTTTGAGAGCATTGGTGTAGACACTGCTAAGATGTTAATTGCTCAGCCTAGTTGCGGTGAGGAAGGTTTTAACATTGCTATGGAAATGATTAACACTGGAACTATTGATCTTGTAATCATAGATAGTGACAGCTCATTGATTCCTAAAAAGATGTTGGATGGTGATGTAGGAGATTCTTCTATTGGTAGGAAAGCTTTGTTGAATAGCTCTGCCTATCCAAAAATGAAATCTGCTCTTGCTGAGCACAATGTTTGTGTAATTGTAATCAGTCAATACCGTGAGAAGATTGGTGTAATGTTTGGTAACCCTACCACTACGCAAGGTGGACATGCGCTGAAATATTATTCAGACTGTCGCATTGAGGTGAGCAAAAGCTTGTTGAAAGAGGGTGATATAAACTATGCAAATCTGACAAAGGTGAAAGCTACCAAGAACAAAATGTCTCCTCCCTACAAAGTTCATCAATTTGAGATTGTTTATGGTCTGGGAATTGATAAGGAGAAAGAGATTATGGAACTTGGTAGTGAGTTTGAGATTTTCAAGAAGTGGGGTAAGACCATTACACTTGGTGATGCTAAGTATGATCTTGACCAATTCAGTGCTATGTTGTTGGACAACGAAGAGTTCTATAACGACATTAAAGAGAAGATTAAATCTAAGATTAAACAAACAGAAATAAAATCTGAAGAACATGTTGAAAGTGAAATTTAAAAAACTCTACGCAGATGCAAAACTACCTATAAAGGGTAGTTTGCATGCTGCTTGTTTTGATGTTTACGCACAGAGCGTAACCTATAATGAGAAGTTCCCTACTAAGAGATATGTAGGACTAGGATTTGCTACAGAGATTCCAGAGGGCTATAGAGGCGTAATAGTTCCACGTAGCAACCTTACAAAGCATAACTGGGTGATGAACAACTCTATAGGAATAATTGACAGCGATTATAGAGGAGAATGGATGGCAGTATTTACCAACATTACAGATAACGCTTGGCTTTATCCATTCCCTTATGAAGCTGGAGAAAGAGTGGCTCAAATCTATTTTGAGAAGATTGAGAATGTAGAGTTTGAAGAAGTGGATAGTCTTAATGAGTCAGAAAGAGGTGAGGGTGGATTTGGATCCACAGGAACTAAGTAACAATTAAAATCAAATAGTATGAAAAAGAAAACAACAAACATGTACAAGACCATTAGCGGAACCTACAGAGCTAGGAAGTATGTAAATGGTGTACGCATTAGCAAGAATTTCACCACAATGAAAGCTGCTAAAATGTGGCTGGAATCATTAATCGTGAACTAAGATGAAAACCCTATTCTACAACTCTGTACATTGTAATCTATGTGGTGACAATATACAAAGCTACTATGGTCATGACTACAAGCATTGTTCTTGTGGGAATGCCATGGTGGATGGGGGATTAAACTATGCTAGATGGGGGTGGCGTGAAGAGAATAGTGTAATTGATTTTAGTATGTATATAGAAGACCACCCATTTTCTATCATTAGACAGTATTTCTATAGATGGAATAACATCATTCAAGAATATGTCCTTCTCAAAGACATTCCTGATGATTGGTTAGAAGCTATTCTTTTGTATTATATTCCATCTCCTGCACAAACAGCAACAATGCGTGATGAATATCTGATATTATTTCTAATGGAAAAACAATATAGAATGTATGGCGAAGAGTAAACTAATCCTCAGTGTAGAGGAAGATGATTTAAATTTGTTCAACAAACAATACATTAGCCTTGTAGATCTACATGAAGAGATTGAGAAGCTTTTTGAAGAAGGAAAACAAATCGACGGTAGAAAGAAGAAACAAGTTGCAGAATGGAAAGAAAGAATAAACTTTCTAATCCATATGTACAATTCCAGATCTAAATTTAAAACTTACAACAAGGTGTAACATGGGTAAATGTAATACATGTGGTAAGAATTGTGATGGAGAGTATTGTTTCGTTCATAAACCTAGAAAACCAATGACTAAAAAGTCAAGTTTTTCGCACAATAAACTTGACAAATCTGAAGAGGAAATTCAACAAATATCCGAAATGCAAGAGTTTTTCTTACGTGTTTGGAGAAAAAGACCACACCATTCAGAGGTGAGCATGGATTATTTAGGCAAAGAACCATTGACAGTTTTCTTTCATCACATTCTTCCAAAAGAAAAGTATCCTCAGGCTATGTTCGATGAAGAAAATATCATACTTTTGACATTAGAAGAACATGACAATGTTGAAAGGGATGTATATAAGTATCCAGAAGTTAACAGAAGACGTGAATTATTAAAAATCAAATACGAATTATAATGAAGAATCAGTTTTTCTACACTCGCAAAGAGTTGAAGAGTGGTACACCAGAGAACCCTGTGTACAACGAATTTAGAGACAGCTTTAACATGGAAAAAGTAGTAAGAAGCGTAGGAATTGAGGACGGTCGTGTTCTCATTCTGTTAGATGACTTGCATGAGAGATCCCAAGAGGTTCCTGATGTAGATGTTCGTACTAACAAGATTAAAGGTGTTAAGAGGCAGCGCAACACTTTCCAATCTGAAATCTATCTAGAACCAGAAGACGCTAAAAGATTTTTTGAATTGACTTCTATATAATGAACTATCCGTCTATTTCATGTAAAATGATCACCTATGGAAGAGTTCATCTTCTAGAGGAATCTCTTAATTCTTTCCTCAAACAAGAATATCCTGGAAAGAAGGAGTTGGTAATTGTTAATGATTACCCTCTTCAGAAGTTGGTATATGATCATCCAGATGTGAAGATTTTAAATCTTGACAAAACATTTGATACAATAGGTGAAAAAGAAAACTTTGCTGTAGAGCAATGTCAGTTTGACATCATTGTACAATGGGATGATGATGATGTAGCAATGCCTAATCATCTGATGAACATAGCTAAATATTTCACCCCTGGAACAAATCTGTTACATTGGAAGAAAGGAGTTTATTACAACGATCCAAACATTACAGATATTACATGGATAGGAAACTCTGGAATTGTTTATACAAAACAAGCATGGGAAAGTATCGGTAGGCATCCTATTGAGAATGCTGGATATGATATGACTCTTGTAGAAAAGATGCACCGTCTTGGGAACATTGTTTTTGCAGAACCTCCTTATGATGAAGTGAGTTGGTTCTATATGTGGGGAGGCAGAGGTTATCATATGTCTGGACAAGGACATGATAAAGAAGGCTCACCCAACGTTATCCAAAGACACAGTGCCTATGTTGAGCTCCAGAGAGTGAAAGGGAACATTCCAACAGGAGAAATTAAATTAGATCCTTATTGGAGACATGATTATATTCAAATGTTAAAAGACTTCAATGCTAGTAGACTTCATAATTCCAACATATAATCGTCCAGCTCCCCTCAAATCAATGTTAACCTCCCTAGTTGCCCAAACCGATGGGCACTGGGGAGCTAATGTTGTTATTGATGGGACAGATCATCTCAATGAAACATTAGAAGTTATTAACTCTATTGATGATCCTAGAATAACCTACACGGTTACAGATGAGAGATATAATGATTGGGGACACACGCCAAGAGAAATTGGTAAACAAATGAGCACTGCTAAGTACATCATCATGACTGGTGATGACAATTATTACACTCCTAATTTCATTAAAGAGATTAGACCATTGTGTGAAGTGGAAGTGGGTATGATTTATTGGGACATGGTGCATTCTCATTATGATTATGCATATTTTAAATGCAGACCAGCAGGAGGACAAATTGATATGGGAGCATTTGCCACCCGTAGAGAGTTAGCTCAACAAATCAAACTCGGTACAGATTATGCTGCTGATGGTTGGTTTGTTGAACATTTTAAACAAAAGTTTCCACACCAACCTATTGTTAAAGTGGAGAAAGTATTATTCGTTCATAATTAATCATCATGGCACATCAAGAACAAAAAGATTTTTGCAAGTATGTATTAGATAAACATCCGTCTAAATTCACCAATGTAAAGGTGTTGGATGTAGGATCTTTAGATGTAAATGGTAATAACAAGTGGTTGTTCTCTGAATCAACTTACACTGGTATAGACATAGATAAAGGACCAAATGTAGATGTGGTATCTAAAGGTCATGAGTTTGATGCCCCTGATCAATCTTTTGACACAATCATATCAACAGAATGCTTTGAGCACGACATGTTCTATAGAGAGACATTAGCAAACATTGTTAGAATGTTGCGTCCTGAAGGAATGTTTGTGTTTACATGTGCTACAACAGGTAGACCAGAGCATGGAACAAGAACACATGATAGAGGAAGCGCACCTCTTTTGAAAGATGATTGGGCAGATTATTACAAAAATCTAACAGAGAAGGATATAAGAGAAGCGATCAATGTAGATGATATATTTTCAGAGTGTGAGTTTAAGGTGAACAATATATCAAAAGATCTATACTTCTATGGAATAAAAAAGCCCCTGTAAAAAGGGGCTTTTATTATATAAGACTCGTTTAAAGGGACTGCTCTAGAAACAGTTTACCTATCCTAAGCGTGCAGATCGTGGGATGCAGGACGAGTGTATTTATTTTGATAAACGTTTTTGTTTCATAGGCCATTGAGGACTTTTGAGTCTGAGTTTTGTATCAGCCTCTTTCATATAATTATCCTTTGGTCTAGGGTTTTTAACTTTAGGAGCCTTCTTAGGTTTACCTGATTTCATTAGCAACCGTATTTACATTTACCACCACCCTTCATCATCTTCATTCCACCCATGGCTTTCTTAGGTGATTTACCAGCTTTCTTCATGGCAATAGCTACAGCAGCTTGCTTTTTCAAAGCAGCACCACTTTTAGCTTTCTTTTTAGCAGCTACAATGATGTCAGCACGAGTAACACCTGGATTGCTGTCATAACCAGCTTTCACTGATTTCATTCCAAGAGAACCACCATCTTTCATTTTCTTCTTAGGAGCTTCTTCTTTCTTCTTAGTAGTGATGTATGGTCCTTTGGTTATAGCTGATTTAGGAATCATCTTACCAGGATTCATTTCACTTTCAACTGAATCTTTAGCAGCTTTCTTTTTAGTTACAAGTTTACCAACTTGGGCTTTTGATACCTTTGCCATTATTATTTCTTTTTAGTTTGTGACTTAATCTTCTTTTCTTGCTTAAGCATTTGTGCTGTAGGTTTCTTTCCAGATCCTTTAGCAGCCCTGATGTTATCCCAAAGTCCCCTTTGAGAATAAGATCCATCTTTACGTTTTAACATTTCCTTTGCCATATCAACAATTCCATTTACGAAGTGATTTATTAATTCTGCTATTTGGATCATTTGCCGTTTTAGCAGATGTGAGTTTCTTTTTCATGCCTGACATTCTAGAACAGAATGACTTACGCCTTTTAGCAGCTTTGCTTCCCTTCTTAAGTTTAGAAGGCTTAGTTGTAACAGCTGTCTTAAGTTTAGATCCAGGGTTAGCAGCTCTATAGCTAGCAACACCTTTAGCGTTTAATCCTCCTTCAGGATTCTTACCTTCTTTCCTTTGCCAGGCTGCAGATTTTTTAACTGTTGCCATTTCTTCCGAATGTTATATTGTTCTTTACAATAATGTCTTTATGTCTAAGTTGCCACATTTCACCTGTATCATCAATGATTACAGTGTATATTGTGTCTGTCTCATGACCATAATCTGTAACTAGCCAAATGATACCATCACCCTTAGGCGTAGAAACTTCTATACGGTTTGATGGTTCAAATATCATCATTTACTCTTACGAGCTTTAGCAATTTTCTTGAACGTTTTAGCCAACGATTTAGCTCTACCAGTACATCCAGGTTTGGTGATAGGAGTGCATTTACCTTCTGTACCTCTACGTTTGATAGAAGCAGCAGCTTTTTGCATCCACTTTTTATCTGTAGCCATGACTATTTCTTTTTTGCTTTACCGCCAGACTTCATCTTTGTAGCACCCAATTGTTTGTCCTTCTTAAGGCTAACAGGAGTGCGCTTACCAGCAATGGTTTGCTCTTGCACCTTAGTCCAAGCACCCTTAGGATCAACAGGTCCTACACGTTTGTTAGAAGCTTTCAAACCAGCTTGCCCTTTTTTGATTTTAAGCATAGATGAAAGAGGTTTTCTATTACCTTGTTCATCAAAACCAGGTTTACCTTTTCTCTCAAATCTCTTCAATTCAGCTTGCTTTGTTGCAAAGTCTTTAATGTTCTTTCCAATGCTACGAACATCATCTTTAATCACTTTACTAGCAGCATCAGTTGCTTTTTTCTTGTATATTGCTGAGCTGTCTACAGATTTTCCCATTTGGGCTTTCTTAACCTTTTTCATAATTATTTCTTTTTAGCAGATTTCTTAACCACTTTGCCACCTGTTTTATAGTTCCTTTCAGGAAGACCTTCAAGTTTTCTACCAGCTCTTCTCAAAGAATCAGCTTTTGCCATATTGGATTTGTTTTCACTATTAAATTTTTCAAATCCTAATTTCTTCAAGTCAGGTTTTGCTTTAGATAAAGAATCTGCAGTTTTGTAATTGCTCTTAGCTTTTTCTATATCTTTTCCAGCTTGTTTGTAACTTGCAATTCCCTTTGCAACTTTACTCATGATACCATCTTGTGCCTTCTTAATAGAAGATTTTTTAACTGTCTTTGCCATTATTTAGACTTTTTATATTTGTAATCAGGATTGTCCTTGTGCCATTTCTTTGTAGAAGCCACTCCCTGTTTAACAGTTTTGGCTCTACCTATTTTAGTGAGGTTGATGGTGTCCCACTTACCTTTATCCATTGTAGGATGGTTCACCATGATGTCTCCTTTGGTAGCTTTACTACTGTTTTTAGTAGCTTTGTAAACTACGTGGTTTTCACCACCAGCTTTAACCTTCACCTTTCCACCACTCTTAAGAGTAGATCCTTTAAATGGTCCTTTCTTTTTTACAAGAGGACCATTAGGAACAGGTGTCACACCTCTCATCCTAGGAGCTGATTCTAAAAGTTTCTTAATAGTGGCCATTATTTATTGCTTTCTTCTAGACACTTAGGACATAGTCCATCCTTGTCAAGAGGGATTATATGTATGCCACAGAGATTCAATTCTACAAAGATGAAGAATCTTGTTCTGGAGCTTCTTTCACTACACCATTTTCTACAGCTCTAGCTAGAGCATTTTCAACAATATCGTTAGCTTTAGCAGCCAACAGAATCCTTTGTGACTCAGGAGTGTTGATTATTGCACGGATTGCGTTAAGCAATACACCAAACTCACCACCTGATACAATGAACAGGTCATCTTGACCCCAGATGTATTTCTTATTAGGATCGAATGTTGGAGTTGGTTGTTGATCAATAGCTTGTTCCATATATTAAATTTTTGATTTACTTACAAAGATGGGAAAACTTTTTTAATTTTCCAAATGTATTTTGAAGTTTATTGTTGCAGAGCTCTTGATACTCTTGGAGAGGTTGAGCTTGATGTTCAACATGTTATGTAGTTTTAATATCTCTTCAAGAAGCATACTGTTGTACATAGGTAGTGACGGAGCTAATCTAAAATGATAGCTATCTGGATGCTTTGTCACCTCTAAAGTAGAGAGCTCATCCACAGAGTCAATAATACCCTGTAGATGAGCAAAATACGCCAGTTCATTCTCCTTCATTACGTTAGGAAAGAACTTCTTGTTTATCTGCATTATGACAGTGTTAGCAAATACTTTGTTTTAGCCGCCTCTCCAGAGAGAGCATCAGCTAGATTTGAAATGTCATGATAGCCATTGCTTTCAGCATAGCTTTTCAGGCTAGAAGAAAAACTCATGAGTTCACTTACGACATTAGAAGCACCTGCTCCATCAGATAGAGGTTCTATCTTAAATGCCTTAGGACGCTTGCCTGTATAACCCATGAGTTTCTCTACCACACCATCTTTAAAATCATGCACATAATCATACAATCCACCAAGAGCTTGATGTTCCGCATAACTAGTTGTCTGCCAGTGCAATAGATGTAATTGCTCATGAAAATAAGTAAGCTTTGCAGCTACACTATCCACAGACATTTCTGATCCACTAAGCATCTCTGAAGGAAATATTGATTTTGCCATTGTTAATTAATTTATTCAATTGGTCCCTCAGTAGTAGTTGTAGTGGTGGTTGTTGGTGCTTCTGTTGTAGTAGTGGTAGTAGTTGTAGGATTACAACACTCGTTTGCATTAATCTCTTCCCAATTACCCACCTTAGGTTTGGATCTTTGAAGAATCAAGCTACCAGCGATAACACGTCCTGTACCATCGTAACGAACGTATGCTTTTAATTTATTATTAGTTGCCATAAGTTATATTTTACCCAATTGATGCGGTTGTTGTAGTAGTTGTTGTAGGATTGCAGCACTCGTAAGCTGGTATTTCTACCCACTTGCCCACCTTGGGCATCTTTCTTCTAAGGATTAGGCTGCTGGGAACGATTCTCCCAGTACCATCAAAGCGTACATATGCTTTGAGAGGGCGTTTGTCGATTGTGGCCATAATTAATAATTTAAATTGTATTTGTTTTTAATATCAATAAGTTGTGAAACGTAATGATGATTGCAAAGTGTTTTACTTTGTTCATCATTATACACTTTATATAAGTGTGGATCTTCAAAAGGATTGTTTCCTGTATGGTAGTTACCTTTATAGAACGTAGGAATATCACCTTGTGTGTTACCTACTATTCCTGCATTATGAAGAATCCCCACTCTATCTAGTTTAGATATGTTGTCTGAGCTCCAAGCAAATTCCATTTCAGGAACCACTTTTGTCTCTTGATCTCTTAACCAGAGATTCCAGAGAACAGCCCACATATCAGCACACCATGATTGAAATCCTTTTGCCTCACTTTCAAAAAACTGTTTGTTTACATTACTGAGATAGGTTCTAATCAACAAACAATCTGTCATCACCTTATCCCAGAAACTCCCACCTATGTTCTTTATGAGGTATTGTGCTCCTCCAGAATGTAGATTGTTCTTCTCACAGATCTCTCTAGTGATGCCAATCAAACTTGTTATTTCTGAAAGGATGTCTCTTTTCTTATACTCTTCAAGCTTTTCAGGCTTGACATCTTTTATCTTACTATCAAAATATGAAGCGTTTATGTAGCTGTTTGTATCTGACAAATAACATACATCATCATGTATATATTGCTCAATATCAAATCGTTCTGTAAAAACTATGTCTGAATCACAATAGAACACAGCTTTATTCACCATGTCTGGATGCTCGTTGAAGTATTTCATCAAGACATATGGACGAATAATGGGAATATATATTCCCAACAGCTTACTGGCATTATCTACATCCTTATAAAAAACAAATTCAGACTCTGGATAGAGTGCCATAACTTGTTCCCATTTAGGGTTTTTCTCTCTGAAGTTTGGAATAAAGATGAGAACAGTTGCTTTGTCTGAATGTCCTATCTTTCTTAAACTCTCTAACCAGAGATGCACTTGCCATGTATAATATGTATCATCAGGCTGGGCGCAAAGGAACTTAAGATCCTTCATATATGTAGTTTGTTGGTTTCTAACTAATTAGCTCTATGGAGCAGCTGTAGTGGTAGTAGTGGTTGTAGTCAATGATGCTGTCACCTTAATCAATTGATCCAATTGCTTGGAAATTTGATAAAGAAGATTGCTTTCATTGCTCCACCCTATTTGTTTACTTGGTATTGCCATTTTAATATATTTTATTATCTACTAATTTCTTCCCAATCTATGGAAGCAAATATACTCTCACCGCCAGATGTTGTACCTACAGCCACTTCTATTACAATCTCATAAGCTATTCCTGCCAATGCATTTCTTTCCAGCTGGTTAGCAAAAAGAGCTTCTTTTAAGATGTTGATTGCTGGAGATCCTTGATTTGATGAATTAACAAAACCACTAGCCAGAATCCTTCCACCAGTTGCACTAGATCCAGTGAGATTATACTCTACAGCAGAATTAGCACCAGCATCCACCCATAGTCCTCCAGTTGTTACAGCATTTGCAATCACTCTCCATTGATAGTTTTTACCATTACCTGTCCCTAATAGAGAAATAGCTGTTGCAATTACAATAGCATCTAGTCTTGTAGACTTTAGTCTTACAGATATAATTGGATAGTATGTACCAGCTACAGCAAAAGTTCTTGGTGTAAGTATGGGTATAGCAACAGATTGTTGCACACCTCTAAGTTCGTATCCACCTTCTGATATCACTGTAGAACAAATCTGTTTTAATGTAGATGCTCCACTTGTATCAGCCTCATTAAAAAGCTCATAACGTAGTGGTAATGAGGCAGTTGTAATGTATGTACTGGCAATTATATTTGCATGGTTGAATGTATGGCAGACAATAAACTGTCCGTTAATTACAAATCCCATACGTACAGATCCCACTCCCAGCCACTCAAGATCCATCCAATAGATTTGAGCTTTTGTAAGATCGAGTGTAATCTTTGAAGGTCCTGTACCATCTAGCTTATCTCCATTCCAATTAGCTTGTAGAACAGGAGTTTCTACTAGAGAACCAGTTACAATACTTCTTTCTATAAAAGCTACGTCGCTATCTGCTTGCTCTAAATAGAATCCATTATCATCTCCATAATATCCAACACGTTGTGTAAGTCCTGTTTTAGCAGGAGACATTACAAATGTGTTAAGAACAAGAAGTGATTTACCAGGTTGATAAGCAAACACCTTAATGGTTTCTCTCAACACTGAAGATCCAGATGCTGCTGTAACATTCAAATCAACTAGTCCTTGATTAGCATTGAATACAGCTGTACCACCAGTGGATGTTTCTGTAGACCACAGATTATTATCAGCATATCTATGACTAGAGTCAAAGAGTGTAAATGGTTCAGACACCCTAAGTCTACCAAATGAATCTGAAGAAGTTGCTGGGAGTACAACGTTTGTTGGATTGGATGGACTATTACCATTAGTGCAGCAATTTACAGCCCTGCTCACCTTCTCCAAATCATTCCATATTCCCCAGAGGAGATTGGATTCGTTGCTCCAGCCTATTTGTCTTGATGGAATAGCCATGATCTTACGAAATTATATAATATTATCCGATTAACAATGAGGAGGTGAAAATTAGGTTAACCTAATCAATTATAATCAAGTTGATTATTTTCCCTGACCTCTATATGCACTAACTTGTTTGTCTTTAGGACCCCTAGTTTTAGAAGCTTTTCCTTTTTTACGTTTGCCAAAGTTGATTTTCTTGGCTTCTCCTGATGATTTTCCTTTTGCCATCTCTTTGAATTTATGCTAACGCTGAGTTGAATGTTTTAAACTTGCTTATTCTATCATCAAGACCGTGTGTTCCACCGTTCACCTTCTTAGTGATTGCTGTAACATCTGCCACTGTAGCTCCTTTATCAGCCAGAGCGTTCAAACTTCTGCTGTTCCAGAACCAGGCTGCAGATAACAATGGGTATTTAGTAGCCACCAAATCAGGATTACTAAGGATGTTGTCATCTACCACCTTATCAAATGCTGAATAATTATCTTTACCAGTTAGTTGAATATATCCTCTACCCCTAAATCTGAATCCATCTCCAGAAGCCTCATCACCATTACCCATCCTAGAAGCATACACTTTATTAGCTATCTTCTCAGGCTTTCTTTCAGAAGCCTTAGCTGATGCATCGTCTTTAAAGTATTTCCCAAATATAGAGCGTAGTCCTGCTGCACCATAATTAAGATTCTCACTAACAGCTTTGAAATTACCAGACTCATGAGCACATTGTGCCAAGAAATGAGCTAGCCTAAGTGGTGTATTTATTTGAAACTTCTCAATTACAGCAGGGATTTGGTCTGCTACAGTGGCTGGAATAATTGTGTTGAGTTTTGCCAGATTCATAAGTTAACTATGTTTAGAATTAATAATAACACATATGGTGCAAATATAAAGAACTGGTATGTTGACTTATCCTTTGCCCATCCTTTCTCTCTTGCGTCTATAAGAGCTTTGTTATAGTTGAACTTATATTGTAAAGAGTCTAGGTTTACTATAGATTGACTGTATTGTGTGCGTATAGATTTTATGGAATCCTGAGAAGCTTTCTTTTCTACCACAAACTTAGAAGCAATAGAGTCATATTTAAATGAAAGAGTTTTTATGCTGTCCCTAAGAGACAGGAAACTTTCATTCATCTTCTTACCTTGGCTGATTGTCATTACAACAAATGTGTCATTTCCCAGCTTCCTCAGATGCTGCGAGTATACTAAACTTGTCGCCAATGTTAGAACTGTAGTCAGAAATAGTATTCTTAAGTTCATTTATTTGTGATTCTTTTTGTTTTATAACGCCTTTAAGCTCAGAAACCTCCTCTTTCAAGCTAACTATTGTAGTTGCAGCCTTCTCAATTTTGGTTGAAATAGCATTGTCTGAAACAACCAAGAAAGACTTTAAGCTGTCAGCTCTGAGAGAAGATTCGTCTACAACATTCTCAATTACAGGAGCAGCATCTGGTTCCTTCATCAGAAGGTAGCCTAATGCTATTGTAGTGAGTGCTATGTAAAGGTTCTTAATCATTCTGGAATTTGCTTAAGCTTCTTTAGTATTTGAATCTGAGACAAGGCTGCTGCGGATGTGCTGTCAGATTTCCTAATCTTCTCATTCTGTGTTGCTATAATGTCCCACATTTTCTCTCTTTCAGACTCTCCTCTGTAATACAGGAAAGACATTCCACATATACATAGGAACGCAACAGCAGCCACAGGACTCTTCTTGAACTGTTCGAAGCTTACTATACTAGTTATTGGATTTAGGGGAACTTTAGGACTAGCCTTCTTTTTCGCTACTGCCATCTTCTTTCTTTTTAACGGTTTGCCAAGCTGATATACCAAGAGACAATGCAGCAAATGCAGCAGTTGCCTCAACTAAAATGTCAGATGGTTTAATCTCTCCGTGAGAGAAACTGTTTGCTATTAATGTTACACAGAGAGATGTTGCAGCCATTCCACCAAAGAATCTCTTGCTACTAATCTTTCCATCTTCCGAAAATAAACTCCAAAGAAAGTTCTTTATCATTTGTCTGTCTTTTTAGTTCCAAAATAATATGAGAAAATCATCAATATTAAAGTCTTTATTAAGTCAAATAGCTGACTGTCTTGCTCATCACTTAGTAATGCAATCTTAAACGCAATAACCTTGTCTACCACATATACCCCAACCAAAGCCGTAAATACCAGAAGAATAAACCTTACCAGTATTTCTTGAGTGTCATCAGCAAACATCTTGTTCACCAAGTACATTGCACCTATTATGATAAGCATTGACATCAGCACTGCTGAAATCATAATAGCGTTTGACGGAGAACTGAACATATTAGAATAATTTTATATACATGTTAAGTCCATATACAGTCTTTTGGTTACTACCAATTCCTATGGATGCTCCGTATAGCCTATCACGTTTTGTTTTAATCATCAGTCCAACAGAAGGACTTTGTACTCCTTGTCCCTCTAGATAATCCACCCTGCCTCCTAGATATAGTTGTGCTTTGGGTTTCTCTTTTACAGTGATTGTGTTGGTCACAGAGGGAAATTTTAAATCTCCAGACAGGGTTCTGCCTACTATTTTGTTATATTGCACCGTATCATCTATGTACAAGTTGCCATATTTACCTACACTCATTGTGTCTTTGAATGTGTTTTTTGCATAAAATTTCGAGAGTATCGAATCAATCTGTGCAGAGTCAAGCACAGGCACAGGTAGATAAATAGTAGTGTCATGATAGATGTCCTCTCCTTTCTTATATTTGGTTTCTTTCACTTTAATGTATTGAGTATCAATCACTTGTTTGATCACCTCATACTTTTTTCCATCAATTTTAACTGTCTCACCTGGAACAACAGGCTTACCACATTCTGCTCTATAGAGCATGATTATGGCAAATAGAATTACCACTGAGTTTATAATGTAACTAGTCTTCATCTATTTCTTTATTTGTTGGAAGAATACCCTCTAATCTAGCCAGTATGAGTGGTGGATTTTCATCAGGGTGTTTTGTAACTGTCTTATATACATTCCTTTCCAGGTTGTCTATACGAGTTTTGTCAATGTTTGACTGGGCCATCAATGCTTTTACATCAGCTTTGATTTCATTCACATCATTCCAAATCATCATGGAAACCAATGATACAAGTCCTGGGAATATCCATGCTTTTATCACTGTAACTGTAGGATTGTCTTTCATGTTCTTACATAATGTAAAAATAGCACACACCTATCCTGTAGATAGAAGAATGCTATTTAGTTAAGGTTTAAAAATTTACGGAATAACTACGCCTTTCCTACTAACAACTATAGAAGAAAGGTGATTTGCATAGATGATTGCTTCTGATACACTATTTGTGCTAAGGAACTTTGTGACAAATCCTGCTAAGAATGTGTCACCAGCACCACTAACATCTATAGTTTCTTTTGGACTAGGGGATGGATAGATGACATCCATGTACATTGCTCCTCGTGAACCAAGTGTTACAATGGTCTTTTCTTTAAGTTCATCAGCAACTCCCTGATTAGCCTCATGTTCGTTTATTTTGATGAAATTAAAATGTGATAAGTTGATGGGGGTCATCTTCTTCTTAGTATCAACAATTGCAAATTTTGCAAGCTTTGATATCTCAAACAGGTCATCTTCAGATAGAAACCCTTTGTTATAATCACTCACTATAACACAATCTGCAGTACGGATAGCATTTAACATGTCATCTGTAAGCTGTATTCTTTGTAGAGAAGGTTCATCATCCACTCTGAGGAACATGTGATTGGATCTCCTATCTACATACCTGGTTTTGGTTATCTCTTCCTTATTGTGGAAGAACTGTATGTCCGCATCGGGCATCAGTGATTGTATATTAAGAACAACATTACCAGCCATTCCTGGGTTAGATGTCTTATCTATAGGAGTGAATACAGGAACAGGAGCTTCTGGACTTAACCTATTGCAATCTCCATATATGAAGATGTCTGTACAGATGTCACCTATTACTACCAGATCCATAGTTCAAAATTGATGTTGTGGACTTATCTGGAATTCTATCAAAAAACAGAATACGTTCTGGTAGATGTCCTCCAACTATATTTTTATACATATAGTCAGAACCTATCACCATGGTGTCTGTTCCCCATTCTTCTATACGACTAATGAGCTCATCATCAGAATCAAAAGATACAACAGAGTGAACATATTTGATAGATGATATAAAATCCATCCTATCACTAAGCTTATTGTATGGTCTTGATTCTCCTTTGCTTTTGCGTATTCTAGCATCTGAGTCCAGCCCAACCCTAACGGTTCCAAATTTACTAGCGTATTCAAGTAACTTGATATGACCAATGTGAACAATATCAAAGGTGCCATTTATCCAAATTTTAGTTAATCCCCTTTCCATAATCTGTAACTATCGCTATCAAAATGTTGTGTACTCACCTCAAATATCTCTGCATCCTCTAGAGCCTCAAGCTGATGTGGGTGATCAGGGAATATAGTGAGCACCTCCCCTTGGTTCAGGGGTTGTTTGTGTAACTTCCCACTCTCCAAATCTACCCAACTGTAGATGAATGATCCCTTGTTTACATACCAGGTTTCCTGTTTCAGCTTGTGGTAGTGCATGCTGAACTTCTTGCCAGCATTAAATACCAATAGCTTGCCACAATACTTGCTAGAGTTGTAGAGAATCACCTCATGTCCCCAACCTTTATCAACCTTATGTAGTTTTTGCATAATATAGCATAAAGTGCACGATACACTTATTGAAGCAAATCTATGTAATTAATTTGAAACTACCAAATATTTTTTCTACCTTTGGCCAGCTGCTAAAAGCTATGAAATGTCCAAAGAAAAGATACAAAAAGTATATGTTTTATACGCAACATCAGCCTATTTAGAAACTGTTACAGCTTGTGTGGCCTCCCTAAATAAGTTTAGTAAAATCCCCGTGCATGTATATACAGTGAATTTTCATGCAAATATTCCAGGAGCTAAGACTATATATTGGGAATGTGACACTGATGTTAACAGTAATAGTGCGTACATTGATAGGTTGGACAGTAAGATTTACCGTTTGTTGATCCAGCGCATAATGATTGTATTAGATGCGCTTTCCTATGCTAACACTGTAACCTATGTGGACAGTGATAGTGTAGCCACTCCATATGTAGACAGTATATTCTCATACCTACCAGCTGAATCAACCCATCCCTATTTTGTAGAAGGCATCTATGACTATCTTCAGATAAATGGAAGAGGGGGAGCTGAGAGCAAAGATGACCTATCTACAACTCTAGAACATCCAGCTTGTGTATTGTTTGATGTAGACCAGAAGGTTAGGGAAAGGTATAGACAAACTGGATATTTTGTGGTTAACCAGCATTGTATAGAGTTCTTAAATGAGTGGTGGTGGATGTGTAACCACCCAGAAATACTAAAGAATCCACAATATTACGCCCCATATCATGAGGAAACTATTGTTAATGTCCTGCTTTGGAAAAAGAGAATATTCGATGGACTGCCTTATATATACATCAACGGTGGGGTTGATGTAGTGGATAGAGTGTTCACTAAGCTAAAGATCAATGGTCAGCATGTAGAAAGCTGGTTAAAGATGCCCAACAAGAAAGAACACCTATTGTTCTTCCACGGAGAGAAAAACAGAAACCAAATGCACATTATGATTGAGAAGGTGAAAGGTTATATAAATAAACCACTGAGAATACTCTTCGTTGCTCCACATCTATCAACAGGAGGAATGCCTGCATTTCTTCTTAAGAGAATAGAAACTCTGGTTAACCATGCAGATTTATATGTTGTAGAATATCAAAACTACAGTGATCAGTATACAGTTCAGAAAGATGCAATAAAGTCTATAGTTAGTAATTTCTGGACCCTGGGAGAGAATAAACATGAGTTGATGGACATCATCCGTGATAACAGCATTGATGTAGTGCACATAGATGAGATGGTTGAAGGATTTGATGGTTGGAACAAAGTGCCAGACGACCTACTTAAAGAGCTGTATAGTGATGACAGAACCTGGAGGATTGTTGAAACTTGTCATAATATCGTATTCAATCCAGACAAAAGCAAGAGGTTTCATCCTGACGCATATGCTTTTTGTACACCTCACCACGTTGAGACATTTAAAAGAATGCCTTCTAAGCAACATGTTATAACATTTCCTATAGATGTTAAACTTAAAAGGAATATAGTTAATGATAGAAAGGTTGTCCTGAATGTAGGACTGTGGACTCCAGGAAAGAATCAGGGTGAAGGAATTGAAATAGCTCGTAAGTATCCAGAGTTTGACTTTTGGTTTGTGGGCAATCAGGCTCCCAACTTCAAAGACTACTGGGAACCTTTAATGGAAAACCTACCAAGCAATGTCACTATATGGGGAGAACGATCTGATGTGAGTGATTTTATGAGTAGAGCAGATGTATTTATGTTTAACAGTGTGTGGGAATGTAATCCTCTGGTTCTTAGAGAAGCAATATCATATGGACTACCAATCATAGCTCGCAATCTTCCTCAGTATGGAGATATGTTCACCCCATATTTACAGCCTATAGATACAGACTTACACACCATAACGCCTAATTACACTGTTCCTGTAGACAATGACTCAGCTAACTTTGGAGCATGTCATATGGATTTATACAACGGTCTACACAATTCTCCTATAATGAAACAACCTAGGAAAAAGGTTAATGTTATACAACACTTTGTAGAACAACCTTTTCTAGAAATACTAGGTGACAGTGATAGTTTGTTTGAGGTGAGCTTTTTTGATGAGAGTGGTAAATGTATATACAACACCAACATAAAGAGCAACAGTTGGGTGAGACTCAATAGAACATGGTTCACTAAGTGGTCAACAAAAGTTTGGCAGGACGGTGAGCTCATCTATACAAACACCCTCAATCTAAAACATAGGCGTGTGTACATAGCGTTTGACAGCGCATCTCTAGGAGATAATATAGCCTGGATTCCTTATTGTCTGGAGTTTAAGAAGAAACACAATTGCCATGTGATAGTGAGTACGTTCAAGAACTTCTTGTTCAAAGATGTCTATCCTGAATTAGAATTTGTAGAACCAGGAAACGAAGTTCCAAACATATATGCCCAATATAAGATTGGTTGGTTTTACAATCCTGACAAGGAACCAGCTATTCCAAATACAGTGAACCTCCAAGAGTGTGCTGCCAACATCTTAGGCATTGATTATCAAGAGATTATACCAAGAATAAGCTACGAAGCTTGTAACAAATTTGATGGTAAACTTGTTACAATAGCCACTAACTCTACAGCTGGCTGTAAGTTTTGGACTAGAGAAGGTTGGCAAGAGGTGGTGACACACTTAGTGAACAATGGATATAGAGTGGTGAATGTGTCTAAAGAAAAGAATCCATTTGAGGGAGCTGAACAAATAGAGGATACATCTATGCAAAACACTATGGATTACATCAATAGTAGTGAGTTCTTTATAGGACTAAGTTCAGGACTAAGCTGGTTAGCTTGGGCTATGGGTAAGCAGGTGGTGATGATATCAAACTTCACTAATGCAGATCATGAGTTTAGCTGCATAAGAATTGATAACAAAGATGTTTGCCATGGATGCTGGAATAATCCTAACTTTGTGTTTGACAAAGGTGATTGGAATTGGTGTCCCATACATAAGGGTACAGACAGACAATTTGAATGTCATCTTTCTATAAAAGCAATAGACGTAATCAACAAACTTCCTATATGATTTGTGTAACAGGAAACAATGGATTTATTGGAAAAGCTCTACAAGCAGAACTTGAGAACCAAGGACACAAAGTGAAAGGACTTGAGAAGTGGATTTATGAAAGAGTGAGATGGCAAGATAGACTTGTGGAATATCTACACGATATGCAACCAGAAGCTGTATTCCATGTAGGAGCTTGTTCAGATACACAGAACAAAGATGTAAATGAGATGATGATTCTCAATGTACATTCTACAAACATCATTGCTGATTGGTGTAAGTACAAGAAAATTCCTATGATATATAGCTCATCAGCATCTATATATGGAACAAAGGGAACACCCAATACATTATACTCTTGGAGCAAATTTCTTGGTGAGGAGTTTGTAATAAAGAGTGGTGGTGTTGCTCTTCGTTATTTTAATGTTTATGGTCCAGGAGAATTACACAAAGGAAACATGGCATCTATGGCTCATCAAGCCTATAGAAAGCATGCAATAGGAGAAACCATCAGGTTATTCAAAGGAAATCCAATGAGAGATTTTGTATATGTAGAAGATGTAGTGAGTGCTAATATACATGCACTTAAAACTTACTCTGAAGTGAAAGGAGGAACTTATGATGTTGGTGTTGGGGAAGCTCGTACATTTGAGGACATGATGAACATCATGAACATTCCTTTTGAATACGCCTACCAGTTTGAAGTTCCAGAAAACTATCAAACATTTACAGAAGCTGATAAGAAAAGGTTTGTCCCAGGTTGGACTCCTGAGTATACCCTAGAAAAAGGACTTAATGAGTACATGAAGTTACTTAGTCTTTCCTCAGTCCATATTTAATCCACTTATACCATATACGTTCGTGGATGTAGTATTGTATAGGTTTATATAACAGCTCAGCCACACTGAACGTAGCTCCCATTGTAACATTACCTGTAACAACCCATATAACAGCAAAGCCTATTAGTGTACTGATTACTCTGTAACTAATAGTCTTTGCTATGTGTCTCTTTGGGGAAACCTTCATATCTTACCTTCTCTTATTTTAGTGGCAGAGATTTCTCCAATCTCCTGAGGTGGTACATGTTCTATAACGTCGTAACCAATACCCCTACCAATATTGACAGATTCAATATCAGGTATAATAATAATTTTAATTCTTCCTTCTTCAATTAATTCTATTAATTCGTTAGTGATGTTCATCATCACTTCAATAGGAGACCAGGGATTCTTCTCATCAGCCTCCACATCTCTAATACATATCAATACATTCTTTCCTTCATTAAGGCGTTGATCAATCAACCACCTATGTCCAGCATGCCAAGGTTGCCATCTACCAATAAACATAGAATACTTAACACTATTAGATGATGTTGGACCCGTGTTCTTAGCTAAGAAGTTTTGCATATTTTTTTATTTCATGTAAACAATCTGTAACAGATGACTTAGAAGTGTTGATGTTTAATACATTCTCATCTTCTCCAGGAACATCAAAGTCTGAAACATGATAGTTCTCCCTACCCCTAGCTCCTTCATAAGTGAGGTGTATCCATTTTACATCTTTACATAGACTATTGAGATAATCTCTGCTTTCTTTATATGGATACACTAAAGATAGGACAACATCATCTCCCAGGTTGTCTAAGAATACAGCTATATCGCTAGCTCTATTCAGGTTCTTAATTCTTCCTTCCCTACTGTAATCTTTGTTGCTAAACAACTCCCTCATCTTATCTCCATCAATATTAATGAGTCCTATGTGATCACTAATCAACTCATTTGCTATTGTAGATTTACCACTGTTCGGTTGTCCAAATAATACTATAATCATTTTGAATATCTAAATTGTTCGTAAAACCATTTGTAGTTGTTATATATCCAATCTGTTACATCCTTACCAAGCAACTGCTTAGCTTTAGAAGGAACAGGTTCAAGCTTTTTCCTGATAACGTGGTCACCAAACTGACCATACACTTCATCATCTTCCTTAGTCACTTGCTCAATATTATCAAAGTCATGTTGGTAATACGGTATACCAAGATATTGATATATCCTTGTCATCTCTGTCTCAGGATAGAGACACAGGTCTTCAAACTTTACAAACAACATCTTATCTGCATATCCTAGTCTAAAGAGTTCACTGAGCCTTTCAATAGCTAGTCCTATGGGTTGAGACTGTGCCCATATGTCTATACGCTTAGGAACTGTTGTTCCAGTCATCTGTGCCCAGTTAAGAATACCATTTGCCTTATCAGGATGTTTACGATAGTTTTTCTCCATGGATGCAAATACATCTCTCAAATCCCTCACCATGCATATAATCTTTGGTTCAGGCTGTATGAAGTTGAGAAAGTCATAGTGAATTCCCCATCCTCTAGATTTGTCCATAACATATTTCCTGTCTGTAATAGCATTGTAATATGCATCCATACCTGCCTTACAGAAAGCCTGAAATCCATTACGCATTACGTCTGGATCTTGTGCTTTAAACTCAGGAGATTCTGTGTAATTAGCCCTGGCTGCAAACACAAGCTCAAGAACACCACTGGTGGGTGTAGCATATATGTCTGGGTTCTGGGCAAATATATTCTGTAACAGGGTGGACCCAGCTCTTGGTAAAGAGCTCTGATAGAAAATTTTCTCCATATTATTTTTGGTTTTTGATAGAAGCAATCACCTTATCAACGTCAAACATCTCAGACTCAGAGCTGTACGGAAACTCTAACAGGTTTCCTGTAATGTCAAACTTCTGGAAATAAGCATGTCTAAGCTCAGGTTTTTTAGTGAATGGGTTAGCTGTAATGTTATCATGAATCTCATGACCAAACACCACAGGAGTGTTGGCTACCCATAACACTGTAGAGGGTTTATTGAGAGCAGCTGCAGCATGATGACCAAAGCTATCCATTAACAACCTCTTGCTACTAAGCTCAATGAGTATGGCTAGAGCTCTAAAGTTATCACTCACTGGCATAGTTCCTTCATATCCAATCTGATCTTCCCTTCTCATGTGTACAATGTTGTACTCATTTCTAAACTCATCAATGACAGCCTGTACAATGTAAGAAGGAATATCCCTAGCCCAAGAATATCTAAGTTCTTGTCCCTGAGCACCACCGTTTGTTTGCAACAGAAGAATAGGTCTGTCAGAAGAAAACTTCTGAGAGAAGAACGTACGCTCTCTTTCTGTAATGTAGAGCTTTGGTGATGTATCTTGAGGAGGTTGTATGTCAAACATCTTTGTCCATGTATAAACAAGATGTTCATTCTGCATCAGGTATTCTGTTTGCACATAAGGGTCGTGCGCAAACACTTTAAACTCTTTATTATCAATATAATCTTGATAAAAATACTGAGCTTGACCAAATGCAAATGAGCGATGTACACAGGGGTTGTTTAAAAACACCTCTGGGTAACCGCTCATTACAATTAATTGACTTTCAGGATGCTGTGCTTTAATAGCTTCGCACACGGGCGTAGCTAGTATACACTTACCTATACCACCGTTAATCTGGAATATAATGTTCATAAGAGGGTTTTGTACAAATGTACAACCCATCTACAACATCACCAAATTAATTATTACGCAGATGTTGTCGTGCTAGATGTAGTAGCAGGAATTGTTGTCGTAGTGCTAGTGGTAGGAGGAACGTAAGCAAGCACTGCTTCTGCAAGATTGTTCAACAAGTCTTGATCAAGATCAGCTGCCTGAACCCTAAATGATTCTACACCAGGGCTATTAGGAAGCCAGTCAGAGAAAAGACTATTGAAGTTGTTGATTGCATGGAATGTCTTAGGACCTGCATATCCTACAGGTTTGTTAGCCCATACATCATCAATTACAGCATCCACTTCATCTTGAAAAGCTGAAATGGGAGCTTGTACGTTCTGTGTGTCAGAAATTGCTTGCACAGTTCCAAAACCGAAAATGTGAAGAGTGTTCCAAGAATTTGCCATTGTTTATTGTTTTATTTTACAAAGTTATTAAAAAGTTTTGAATAATATATATTTTTTAGTAACAGTCTCCTGCAGTGGTACAGTTTGTACCCAGTGAATACAACCCAAACGCAGGTGTTGGTCCACCTCCACATCCTGTTCCATAACTTACATAGTAATTGTTTTCCTGACCATTTTGTATACAAAGATATATAGCTGATCCTGCAGGACAAACAGTACAAGTAAAATATGTTTGACAATCGTAATGCCCAATTGAGATATCGATATTATCAAGATTTGCAAATAAGAAGCATGTACATGGGGATAAAGGAACTAAATTACTTTTTACAACAAGTTGATTACTTGCCTTACTTGCGTATGGTCCATATGCTGTATCAATATAAACATATGTATCAGCATCAGTCTTAGTTATCTGTTCATTACTTACAGGAATAGATGCTTTGAGTGTGAATACACCATTGTTTACAGCATCCTGCAGATTGTTAAACGATACAGTTTGGTTGTTTGCTATACTTGCCCAACTCATGATGTGATCTTTTTAATCATCTCCTCAAGCTGTGTAATACGTTCCTCAAGCTTAGTTATTTTGTATATATGCACCTGATGGTAGTCTACGCTGTAATATCCTTTATCGTCTTCTTTGATTGCATTTGGAAGCGTTTCTTTTACGTTCTGAGCAGAATATCCAATGCTTATTAGACTTGCATCACCTTCTTTCCAATTGAAATATATTGGGTTGATAGTGTCACAAGACCCCACCTTACAGTGAATATTCTTTAACCTTTCGTCAGAAGTTTCAAAATAAGCCACTGCGTACATGCAATCTGTAGCACAGAAGTTATGGGAATAGAAGGTTTTGGGAGTAGTGGCTGATATGCAACACCCAACTGCCCCCGAATAATTACCTGAAACCGTGTTTCTCCTACCTGCTGCCCATGTATATGAACCTGAAGCAACGTTTTGATACCCTCCTGATACAGATGAATAAGAACCTGAAGCTGTTCCATTATAACCACCTGCAACAACGCTTCTACCATTATTTGCTGTATTGCCATCACCACCTCCAACAAATGTATAAACTGAAGATGCTGCGTTAGAATTACCCCCTGCTATCGTACTTGCATAGCTACCACTCACTGAGTTATATGAACCCCCACCAATGACAGAACGATACCCTGATGCTGAGTTGCTAAAACCTCCTCCAATAGATGAGAACGCTCCTGAAGCTACGTTGGTACTACCACCATCTACGTTTGAACAGTTTCCTGTTGCACAGTTTGAAATACCACCACCTACAATAGCCCAACCACCTGAAACAACGTTTGCCTGTCCACCACCGATAGTTCCTCTACAACCTCCACTGATTACGTTTTGATAGCCTCCTGATATGGTTGAAGAATATATACCACAAATTCTGTTGTTATAACCTCCCCCAATGAATGAATACCATCCTGATGAAGTGTTATAAGCACCTCCAACAACTACACCTTTATAACCACCTGAACCTGTAACAGTGTTATTATTACCACCACCAATAAATGCTCCACAAGTTGATGTTGAGTTGCAACATCCGCCAACTACAGTGCTCCAACAAGCACCTCCTGCTGTGTTATATATTCCACCTCCAACAAATGAACGTAATGATGGAGCAACGTTACCAAAACCTCCCCCAACAAATGATGTTGCTCCTGAGGCTGTATTTGCTCCACCTCCTCCTACAAAAGAACATTGATTTGATGCTACGTTTAAATCTCCTCCACCAACAGCACTTCTTACTGAGGATGCTGTATTATTTTGACCTCCACCGATGAACGAATATCCACCACTTGCACTATTGCTTTGACCTCCACCAATAGACGATCTTATTCCTGATACATTATTATATATACCTGATAGCACACCTGATTGAGAGCTACCTACACTTACAGTATTTCCATAACCACCTGATATTGTAGAATCATTTGCACATATTGTATTTTTAAAACCAGCACCTATAAAGG